>Ga0209653_1001540_pt1 | contig 18396 bp, 20 predicted proteins | sample SaaInl6LU_22_DNA_FD_184644 | JGI IMG/M metagenome (GOLD analysis project Ga0209653, IMG submission 184644) | Marine microbial communities from expanding oxygen minimum zones in the Saanich Inlet - ESP_116LU_22_DNA (SPAdes) (version 2) | ecosystem: Environmental > Aquatic > Marine > Intertidal...
TCGATTGGATGAAACATCTACAAGAAGTTGAAACCTCATTGAAACCAAAGCAATCGCAGGGACCTGCGGTAGCTGTGCAGATCAACAACTATGACAAACTAATGAAAGATCTTATGGATTGACCCATCGTGAAATGCATCGAATCTTCTATATGGTTAAAGGATTCATCACAGACGATGACACTGCGTTGGCATGCTATGAAAGCTACTGCCGACGCCTATGGTACAATGAAGAAGCCTATCGATATGAAGACGGATTCGATGAGGCGTATAAGAAAAATTTTTCGCAAGCGCTTCGCGCTTGAGTTAGGGTACTAGATGACGCGCATCGCTATCTGTGGAGACTCTTATTCTGCAGTAAATGACCTATATACGTGTAGCTATGATCCACCATTTACTGAAAGTTATTCCTGGATACACGAACTTCAAAAATGCTATGATGTGACATGCTATGCAAAAAGTGGCTCTTCAAACCTAGATGTTGTTATGCAAATTAAACGTGCTGCAGAGTATGATCTTTTAATCACTAATTTGACTCACATTATAAGACTTTCTTTAATTATGAATGTTAAGAAAGCTCCAGAAATAGATGAGAGATCAGTAGTAAAAAGAAATCTTGAATTAGCTGAGTGGATCGCTAAACGTCCTCGTTCAATTTGTTGGTCTCCTTTTCCAGGATATGAAAAGATACCTTCAGTACACACAATGTATTTTGAGCGAGAAAATGAGTTATATAATAAAAACCTACAAGGACTGCTTACTAAACATCATATGACAGAACGAGGTAATCAATTGATGGCTGAGTGGGTACTAGACCAAATTGAAAAGAGAGTTAATTGACTGACATTAATATACAGTCCCTCGATCCTGCTAACCGTGACTGGGAGTACGATGGAGACGGCAATAGAATATACAAAATTGAGATGGGCAAACCACACAAAACGTTATACAATGATGAATATGAAACTTGGAAGGCTAGATTCGGACACGACTGGGAGCCTGAAAAAACTGAGAAGTATGTGGGTGTCAAAGATCCCTACTATGTAGACCTACCATAAGGAGAGAGATATGTCAAAACAACCAAGAGATGATGGCAATAGTCCTATTCCAGTTTTAGGACTTCGTAACTATGGAGGACAGCAGGTTCCTTTTACTACTTCAACCTCTAACACTTCACAGCAAATATCTTCTTCAGTTCGTGTTGTTACCCTTTATACAACTCAAGATGCCTTTATAGAAACACATGGTGTTCAAACTATCACTCCTAACACTCAAAATGCTCATTTTATTCCAGCGTCAATTCCTTATGACATATCTTTAGGATTTGAAAATGATGCCGCTGACAATGATAAGTTTGTCACTGTGATAGGTGCTACAGCTGACGGCATTCTCTATATTTCTGAGAGAGCCTAATGTTAGGGTTAGCTCTACGTCTTGCAATCTCGACAGTTCGTCGCATTGTCCAAATAGAGGATGTTGCACAAGATTTATTGCTAAGTCAAGCTGGAGATAATATAATACTTCAAAATGGAGATTTTCTAGCACTTCAAGAACCGCCAGCTGAACTCATTCTTTTGCAAACTGGTGATTTCTTGACAACGCAGAACGATCAATTTATTGAAACAGCGAGTTCTTAATGGCTAATGTAAAAATTACCGCACTCACCAATCTTGCTGCAGGCGACGTAGCAGTTGATGACGTATTTATCATTGATGATATTTCAGTTCCTGAGTCGAAAAAGATTACAGTTGCAAACCTTCGTGCAGCTGTAGATACAATTGCTACTTCTAATATTAATACAGTTTCCTCTAATGTTGATTCACTTGAAACTTCAGTAAATACAATTCTCGCAAATGTTGACTCGGTACAAGATAACGTAGCATCTGTTGGGTCTAATACAGAAGGCTTTACTTCCAATCAACACACAATTTCTGCCACAGCTAATATACTTCCAGGGTCTAATAATATCTATTCGCTTGGATCTCCTGAAGCTGTTTGGCAAGAAGTATATATCGGTCCAAACTCTTTAAAACTAGGCGCACTCACCATTTCCGATACAGGTGGTGAGACAATTACTGTAACAGGTGCTTCAGGAGCGCAAGGTAATCTTTCGACAGCTGCTGTAGCTGGTGTTTCGAATCTTACTGCTAATGTTGTCTCTCTTGAGTCTAATACAGCTGATCTAGCTGCTGGAATTGCTGGTATCTCAGTTGATACAGCTGCTGGAACTGAAACTCGTCTAAATGCTAATCTTGACATAACAAATGATAATGTTACCTCTCTTACTACCACAGTTGATAACTTTGGAACCTACGCTAATACAAACTTAGACACAAAGGCTAACGTATCTGCTACCTATTTACAGTTGACCGCTAATCTTGATGTAGTACAGGACAATGTGGCAACTCTTACTACAACTGTTGATAACTTTGGAACCTATGCTAACACTAATTTAGACACAAAAGCAAATGTCTCTGCAACCTATCTACAGCTGAACGCTAACCTAGATGTAGTTCAAGACAATGTAGCAACTCTTACTACAACTGTAGATAACTATGGAACTTATGGTAATACTAACTTTGATACAAAGTCGAATGTATCAGCAACCTACTTACAACTAAACGCTAACCTAGATGTAGTACAGGATAATGTTGCTTCAATCATTGACGGCACAACACCATTTACAGGCGAAGTTACTTTCCAAGATCAGGTAACGGTACAAGGTAACTTAATTATTACAGGTGCACAAGTAGACTTGGGAGTTACGTCAGCTCAGGTTGATGATACAACTCTACTCTTAGCTGCTAATCTTACTGCAGCACAACCTTTAACAGCAGATGCCGGTATCTTAATTAACCGTGGGCAAGATGCTAATGTGTTCTTTGGGTTTGCCGCATATGGCGATCACATTGACTTTATTTTTACTGATGCGCCAGCTGATAACGTTAATCACTATGCTATTTCATATATCGATATTCATGCAAACTCTTTTGGTGCAGAAGGCTTACACGATACTGCGTTTACAGCTGTTCACCATGCTGACCGTCCTACTACAGGATTAATCTTCCCAACTAATGAAATTAACGCTGTTATAGGTGGAGCGTATAAAGCAAACGTTACTGCTTCAGGTCTAGAAGCTGTAGCTGTATATTCTGACGGGGTAGAACTTCAGGCAAACGATTCTGCAACTCTTTTCTCTGCCTACTCTAATGACTTTATTACCTATACACTAATAAATGCAAATGTTGATGTAGTACAAGATAATGTTGCAACCTTAACTACAACTGTCGATAACTTTGGTACTTATGCTAATTCTAATGCAGCTGCTTTAGCCTCTGATATTGCAACTTTAAGCACTGTAGATACAGCAACAGGCACTGAAACTAGACTTAATGCTAATTTAGATATTACTAATGATAATGTTACAGCTAACTATACCCAACTTAATGCTAACATTGACGTAGTACAAGACAACGTAGTGTCCTTAACTACAACTGTAGACAACTTTGGTACTTACGCTAACACTAATTTAGATACTAAATCTAATGTATCAGCTACTTATACCCAACTTAATGCTAACATTGATGTAGTACAAGATAATGTTGCTTCCATAACAACAAGATCAGATGCTTTTGGCACTTATGCTAACTCAACTTTCTCAACTGTAGCTAACGCAGCTGCGCTAGCTGCAGGGATTTCTGGCATCGCATCTGCTGGAGCATTCCCAACAGGTGATTATGGCTTATTAGATGTAGCTAATTCTTCTACAGACTCTTTTGGTGTTGCTGTTGCTGGTTTAACTACTTTCGATATGAAAACAGATCCTTCAGGCACTTTAGACACAGAGGACTTGGGCGCTTTAACATAAAAGTTTGGTCTACACAAAAAAATTTGATATACTCTAGTATATGACTTTGAAAGGTAAAAAATGAGCACTAAAGTATCACAATATATGGGCGGTCTAGGCATTGACACTAGAGATGTGCTTAGTGCTGCAGCTAATGGTACTGTTACTATTGGTGATGGTTCTGCAACCGGTACCTTATTTGTTGGTAATGGTGTCACCATCAATAATGGCGGTTTAACTGCGAACGGTCAAACTGTTTTTGGTAATACTGAAAGTGGTGCTAATAGGGTTAGGATTGTTACCTATCCACCAACTAATGCAGTTTTTAATCAGATAGGCGATGGTACATTCAATACAGGCGGTTCGTACCACTTTGCAAGATATTTATCAGCTGATAATATTGCTGTAACAATGAATACAATTACTTATAGCATGGATGTTACAGGTAATTTAGCTGTTGGAACAAATGCTACAAATACCTTAATTGTTACTGGTAACGCTGATATATCTGATAATGTTTTTGTAGGTAAAACAGCCGCTATTGGCGGTAATACAAACCCTGCTGCCACTGATACCTTGGTAGTAGCAGGTAATTTAAGAATTACTTCAGGTCAGCTAATTTTTCCAGATGGGTCAGGACAGTCAGTAGGTTCTACTGCTACTCTTTTTCCAACTGGTGATTACGGATTGTTAGATGCTGCCAACGTTTCTACTGATGCTTTTGGACAAGTAATTGGAGGTTTAACAACGTTTGATATGCTTACTCTTCCAAGTGGCTCAGTCGATACAGAAGATTTGGGTGCTTTATAACTTAATTAATAGGAGATGAGAAATGCCAACTCAATTACAATTTAGACGAGGAACCACGTCTCAAAATAATGGATTTACAGGAGCTGTCTCTGAGATCACAGTTGATACAGATACTAACGCTCTAATTTTACACGACGGATCTACTGCTGGTGGCGTTGAGATTGTACCGTCAGGTACTGTCGTAGCTTTTGGAGGAAGTTCTATTCCTACAGGCTATTTAGCTTGCAACGATCAAGCTGTTAGTCGTACAACCTATGCTAGACTTTTTGCTGTTATTAGTACTACTTTCGGTGTAGGTGATGGATCCTCAACTTTTAATGTTCCAGATTTTAGGGATCGTGCCTCTATAGGTGCAGGCACTAATAACTCTCTTGGATCAGTGACTGCAGGAGCGTTAGCTGCTTCTTCTGTGATGACCTCTGCATCTAAAACAGGTGTTACTACTGCAACTAACACTACTGGATCAACGTCAGCTACACTAAGCGTAGGAAATGGTACATTTGCAACATCAGCAAAAGACTCTTCACAGTCTTCAGCTGTTACCTCTGTGAACGCTACAGGCCATACACATTCGATACCGGCTCTTTCTGTTGATGCCTTTACAGTTAATACTACTCTTCCTTCTTGTGCTGTTAACTTTATGATCAAAATATAAGGTGCTACTATGGCTGAAGATACTAGAGAATTAGATCAGATACAAAACGATATTGAGACGCTACATGAACGTTCTCAGTCTAATAAAGCTAATATCTCAGCTCATGAAGCTGTATGTGAAGAGCGTTACGCACAGATTATCGCTACTATGCAAGATTTAAAAGATGAGTTAAAGACAGTTCATCTTAAACTTAATGAAGTAAGTGAGTTGGCAAATCAAGGTAGGACTTCATTAAAAACTCTTCTTTGGGTAGGCGGTGCAGTGGCTGGTATAACAGCTTTTATAGCAATGATAATTAATATGTTACCTAAATGAGTGATAAGTTTTTTCGTCTTAATGTAGATAAACTCCTAACTAAACTTCCTAGACCAGTTGAATTTAATGAGTCTCAAAAAGCGATGATCGAAGGGTTAAACGAGAATCGCTTTTTTGTCCATATTGCCGCACGCCGTACTGGTAAATCTTATGCAGCTGCTATTTTAGCCTTTGCAAAACTTCTTGAACCTGGTCAACAGGTAATGGTTGTTGCTCCTAACTTTTCTCTTTCTTCCATTATCTGGGATTATGTAACAGATTTGATTAAACAACTTGAGATTGAAGTAGACCGCTTTAATCAAAAAGACAAAGTAGTTAGATTAATCAATGGGTCAGTGTTTAGGCTTCTCTCTGCTAATAATCGTGACTCTTTAGTAGGTCGTGCTGCTAATCTACTTATCGTAGATGAAGCAGCTATTATTCCTAATGATGAATATTTTACTCGTGATCTACGTCCTGCACTTTCTACATTTAAAGACTCTCGTTGTTTATGGATTTCAACACCTCGTGGTAAAGGCAACTACCTATACAACTATTATTTAAGAGGACAAGATCAAGAATATCCTGAGTGGGGTGCTGCTCTTTTTACTTGGAGATCTAACCCACTTCTTTCTGAGAAAGATATTCAAGAAGCAAAAAAGGCAGTATCTAAAGCTTTGTTTGCTCAAGAGTATGAATGTGAATGGACAACAACTGAGTCACAGATTTATGAAGCTCTAGACGAAAATAAACATATTGGAGAATATGTAGGCGAACGTTTCTCAGAAGTTATTGGCGGTCTTGATGTTGGTTACCGTGATGAGAATGTTTTTGTAGTTATTGGTTTTGACGGTCAGTCTTACTATATTATAGATGAGTATGTATCTAAAGAATCTACCACTTCAGAGTTAGCAGCTGCAATTCAAGAAAAAGTAGATGAGTGGTCTATTGATACCATTTATATAGACTCAGCTGCTCAACAGGTAAAAGCTGACTTTGCTTATGATTATGATATTTATTGTGAAAATGCTGTAAAGTCTGTTAATGATGGAATAAGTTATATTCAAGTATTAATTGAGAATGACAATCTTTATTTTGATTTGTTAGGCGGTATGCATACTTTTTCAGCCATGAGTTCTTATCGTTGGAATCCAAACACAGAAACTCCAAAACCAATCCATGATTGGACCTCACACCCGTGCGATGCTGTAAGATATGCTATTTATACACATTCAAAGATGAGTAATATTTCTATCTATGCTTGATATACGAATTATGGTTCTTAATTATAAAAGACCTGCAAATGTTCATACAATAATTAATGCTTATAAAGAATATTTTCCGATAACAGTTATAAATAATAATCCTAATGATCCATTTCCTTATGTAGGACAACCGGTTGATGTTATTAATAATGACAAAAACTATTATTGTATGGAACGTTGGCTAAGATGTTTTGAATATCCTGAACGGTATAAATTAATTCTAGATGATGACATTCTAATTGATACACAATCTATAATGAAGATGCGTAAAAAAAGACAGACTATAATTGGAATCTATGGTAAGTCAGGTGTTTCTACAGCTACACAGTATGAAGATCTCAAAGACAACTGGTGCGTTAGTGCAGAGAATGATTTTCTAGTAGGATCTGCTATAATGGTACGTCAAGATAAGCTGGATACAATACAATCTCATTTAGAAAAAATCGGCTATCCTGAACGCGGTGATGATATAATAGTAAGTTATTTGCTTAAAAAGTATACAGGATGTTGGATGAGAACAGTTCCCGCAAAAGTCTTAAATTTACCTGAAGGTGATGTGGGCTTAAACAAAGATCCCGACCATTTTTCGATGAGATGGAAGGTAGTCGAAAAATTTAAAAATTTAACTTGGTAGCAGAGTGAAAATATCGTATTATGAGTGAGTTAAAAAGATTACCAATAAAATATATTAGAGATTTTATTAAAAAAGACTATAAACTTCGTGATAAGTGTTTTGTCTGCGACAGCACTGAGTTTTTAGAGCTTCATCATTTATTTAGCGTAAGCGAACTTTTCAAAAGGTGGCGCGAAACGAACAAAATAAATGAAATATCAAGTGTGGATGAGATTAAAGACCTAAGAGTAAAGTTTGCAGAAGATTGCAAAGATCAACTAAGTCACGAAAATCTTTATACACTATGTTCTATTCACCATAAACAACTTCACAACTTATATGGTCAAACATACTCAAATTATCTAGCACCTAAAATTAAAAACTGGCTAGAAATACAAAAGGCAAAACATGGCGGAATATGAAGAATTAAAAGGTTTTAGGAAGTGGGCAGCTGATAGACTTAAACTTAACCCTGCTCAACCATCTATCGCTTCTTTAGAGCCGTTTGCATCTCCTGAAACAATTGTAGACTTTGAACAAGCATATAGAGAGATTGAAGTAGTTCATCGCTCTGTAGAGATGATTATTAATGCTTGTATAGAAATTCCCTTAATTGTTGAAGGATCCTCACCAGCAAAAAAAGTAAATCGTATACTAAACGTAAAACCAAACCCATTTGAAGATAGAGTAAGACTTTTTAGGCGTGCTTTTTTAGACTTTATCTTAGACGGTAATGCTTTCTTTTATTATGATGGAAATGATTTGTACGTACTTCCTGCTAACGACGTTGAAGTTGTTCCAGATGAGCGTACTTTTGTTTCTCACTATAATTATTTAGTCACTAACCAACAATCATCAGATATATTTGGATTTAATAGAGGAAATCAGTCTAGAAAGGCTGAGTCTATTCAGTTTGCGCCTCATGAAATTATTCACGTAATGGCTGAGAATGATCAATCTATTTTTAGAGGTACTTCAAAACTTAAACCTTTGCTTAAGCTGATGGAATTGTACCATTACATGCTCAAGTTTCAACGTCAGTTCTTTAAGAATAATGCCGTTCCTGGTTTTGTTTTAACTACTGATTCAATTTTATCTCAACGTGTTAAGCAAAGACTATTAGAAGCATGGAGATCTACCTACACAACTATTTTTGATGGTGCTCGTAATCCTGCCATTCTAGACGGGGGACTAAAAATTGATGAGTTTTCAACAAAGTCATTTGAACAACTTGATTTTGAAAACTCAATTGAACGTATTCAGCAAGATATGGCGAAAGCTATTGGTGTTCCTTATGTACTTTTAAAGTCTGGGAACAATGCTAATATTGACGCTAATCAGAAATTATTCTACTTACACACAGTAGTACCAATGCTGACTCAGTTCTGTTCTGCTTTTGCTCACTTTTTTAATAACGGTGTTACTATTAGACCAGATCGACTTCAAGTTCCAGCTCTTCAACCAGACAATAGAACACAGGCAATCTATTACTCAACTCTGGTTAATACAGGAATTATTACCCCAAATGAAGCTCGTGAGGGATTAAGATTTCCAAAACTTGAAAATAATGATACCATAAGAATACCACAAAACATTACAGGTAGTGCTACAGACCCTACCCAAGGTGGAAGACCCCTTCCAGGGGAAACACTAAATGAAAACGAGGAAGAAACTAATGAATAAAACTTTTTATCTCAACAGTTCTTTCGAGACTAAAGCAATCAGTAAAAAGTCAAAATCTTTAAAGATTGCTGGTTATGCCAATACTACAGCTAAAGATCGTTCTAACGATATTGTTACAGCAGAAGCTTGGGCTAAAGGTGTTGACAACTACAGAAAAAATCCTGTTCTTCTTTACCAACATAAACACGATAATCCTATTGGACGTGTTGAAAATATTAGAGTAGATCGCAAAGGCATTTTTGTAGAAGCCGCTGTCTCGGAAGCAGCTGAAAAAAATCACGGTGTTCAGACCTTGATTAAAGATGGGGCTTTAAAAAGCTTTTCAGTAGGTTTTAGAGTAAAAGACGGTAAGTATAATCGTGAAGACGATTCTATGCTTATTACTGATGTCGAACTGTTAGAAATCTCAGTCGTATCAGTTCCTTGTAATCAAGAATCACTATTCTCAATCCGTAAGTCATTTGAGAATGATTCTGACTACGAAGAGTTCAAAAAATCTCTTAAAGAAGCTGATGCAGAAGAAATTAAGATGATGCGTAAGATTAAAGCTGGAGTCACCGATATGAGCATGGGCCACTATCATACCGTCGAAATGGACGAAAATGGTAATGGTGTTACCACATACGCATCTCATATGTCTAATCATGCTCATAAGATCGTTGGTGGTGTTGTGTTAGAGGCCGAAGGCCATACACACGAGATCACAATGATGGGTGTTCCAATTCATGACATGGAGGAGGGCGAGGTTGTTAACGAACGTCCAATGTCTCCATCCGAGGAGGAAGCAATGAATAACTCAAAATCTGAGGATGTTGTGGAAACTAAAGCCGAAGAAATTGAAACTGAGGTTGAGGAAACTACAACTGAAAAGGAATCGGCAGAAGTTGAAACTAAAGCCGAAGAGATTGAAGTCAAAGCTGAAACCGAGGAAGTAGTTGAGGATATGGAGAAAGACGAAGAAGAGGAAGAACTTAGTGTTCGTGATGCCGATGAGTCTATTCCATTTGTTAACTTGCTTTCCGAAGACGCAAACTCACTTCAACATGGTGATTTAGTAAACTATAACGAAAAAATGTTTAGAGTAACTAAACTCGCTACAGGCCAAAGCCCAATCTATAAATTTTTAGAGGTTGACGCAAAAGGCAATGACTGTGATAATGTTCTTAATGTGAACGAAGACGAAATTTCACAAGTCGAAAAAATCGAAACTAAAGCTAGTGAAGACGAAGGATCTGTTGATCAGTCTCAGGAGCTTCACATCGAATCTACAAAGGAGAAAGAAATGGCTGAGCAAGTCGTTGATACACCAATCGTTCTCGACACAGGCGCATCTCAAAAGAAAGCCGTGGAAGAGATCAAAAAAGAAGCTGCTCCGGTAGCACAAGTGTCAGAACCTCAAGTAGCCGAACTGGTAGAAAAAACTGGTGAAGCAATTATGCAAGAGGCAGAGGCAGCAGACCAGCAAATGTTGGTTAAGGGTGATGCACCATCTGCATATACCCCACAAGAATCTGAAAAGGTTGCAGAAATGCAAGCTCAGATGAAAAAATATCAGGAAGAGATCGCAGCACTTCAGCGTTCTAAAATGGCCTATCAGGAAAGCTCACGCACTCAGCAGCAGTTTTCTGAAAAGGACATGGCAAACGCAGTTCTAGTAGCGAAACTTCTTAACAAGCGTGACGTTTTTGATACAAAAATGGGTGCACGTATGAAAGCTGTTACAACTGTTGATCAGTTCCTCAGCAATTTCTCAAGCAACATCTATACAGAGATGGAACAGCAGCTCGTTGTTGCTCCTCTGTTCAACCGCCTTGCAGTTGACGCGAAGACTTTCCGCGTACCAGTTGCAGACGAAGATACAGACGGTGATGTAGCACAGTTTGCTTCTGGCACTTTTGCCACAGGTATTGCTGATGTTACTCGTGTTCCTACTTCAAACCAGAACACAATCTCATCTGTAGACTTCACACCACATAAGTTCATGGCTACAACTCACTTGGCCAAAGACGAAGAAGAAGATACAGTTCTTCCTCTGCTCGACTTCCTGCGTGCTGCAGCAACTCGTCGTCTTGCTCGTGCAATTGATAAGTCAATCCTTCGTGGTACCGGTGCACTGACAAGCTTTACACAGTCACCAACTAATGCTATCACTGCAGGTACAGGTTACGGATCAGTTATTGAAGGTATCACTAACTTGACTGATGACGTAGGTGCTGGCCTGACTGTAGACACTGGTTCTGCAAACGATAAGGCTGATCCATCAGACATCGCAGCTGCTCGTACAAAGCTTGGCAAGTACGGTCTTCAGCTGGGTAATGACCTGGTGTATCTGACATCAATCGAAGGTTACAATAACCTTGTAACAACTTCAGACTTCCAGACTGTTGATAAGTTTGGTCCAAATGCAACATATCTGACAGGTTCAGTTGGTGCCGTATACGGTATTCCAATTGCAATCACTGAGTTCTTGGACAACGTTGGTACCACTGGTAACGACATTGGTGTCCTGCTCTATAAGCCTGGCTTTATGATCGCAGAACGTCGTGGTATCGAGATCGAGAGTGAATACGAACCACGCCAGCAGGTCACTGCAATGTACATGTCAACACGTATTGACTTTAAAGCACTGACCACAAACTCAAGCAGCGCTCTGGATGCTACTAAGTATTCATACGCAGTAACAGTTGAAGCTGGTTAATTCTAGCTAACTAAATTGTTAAACTTTTCGGGGGAGGCGGTCATCGCCTCCCTTTATATTATAAGGAGACTTAAATGAGTAATGCAATTCCTGAATGGTGTAAAACTGTTGATGAAGCTCGTGCCTATCTTTTAAGACATGGCTATAGTGTTGATGTAGCTAATGAAGAATTAGCTAATTGGACACCTCCAGCCGAGGAAGTAGTTGAAGAAGCTGCTCCAGAAGTTGTTGAGTCAGTTGAGGAAATCATCATCGAAGAAGATGAAGAAGAACTTGAAGATGACGTAGAGTGGGATGAAGAAGACGACTCTGAAGACGAAGAGTACGAAGAAGAAGACGAAGATGAAGAGTGGGACGAAGAAGATGAGGACTACTCTGATGATGAAGATGAGGACGAAGACGAGTCCTAATTTTAACTAAAGGTGGTTTCTATGGCAGATAGATTTGAAGAAAACTTGGGTAAATATCCATTTGTGACACTAGCTCAAGTAAAAGATTATCTTTCAATTTCTAGTAATACGCAAGATGCAAGACTTGCAAACGTTATTAACTATGCAACTGGTATGGTTGAACACTATATCGGTCAAGAAGTATTAGCTAATGACTACGTTGAAGTTTTTGACGGAGGCAAGTCGTCTGTTATGATCTCACGTTTGCCTTTGTCAAATGTGTATCAAGTAACAGAGTATAACGGAATTGAAGATGTTGTTTTAGACGATCCATCTACCATAGGACGACCTAATCCTTCAGATACAGATGCAATGAGCATTGTGTTTAGAAATGATGCTCATTTAAATTCGCGTATCAAGAAGTTTGGCAAATCTTCTTTAGAGCTAGATACAGCAGATTATCTAGTTTCTGGAAACATGCCTGAACAATTAGAATTTGAAGAGGGTGATTTTACCATTGAGATGTTTATTCGCGTTGATGAGGCGACTTTACAAGATAATGTTGTTTTCGCGATGAACTCTAATGCGTCACATTATATGCAATTTAGATTAGCAAATCAATATGGTTTAGCTTTTGAGAGTAATTTAAATCTTGCAGCTAACACCGTTCAAGGCGCTAATACTTTGATTGAGTCACAACAGTTTGCTAAACGTAGGTGGGCACACGTAGCAGTTTCAAGAAACTTAGAAGAAGAAAGATTATATTTATTTTATAACGGTAACGTAATCGCTAACTCTTCTTATGAAGTATCTAATCATACCTTTACATCTAATGTTGAAATAGGCACAACATTTAAAGGTTATATGGAGGAGTTAAGAGTATCTTCTATAGCTAGATATAACGCAGATTTTACTCCTCCGACAAAACGTTTTAGACCAGATAATGATACTCTGACTCTGATCCATTTTGACGGAAAAAATGGAGATACAGAAGCAAAAGATGTACATAATGCTGTAAATGAATATTCTTTTTCTCGTGATATGGGTGAAGTAACTCGTGATGTTGGTGGTGTAGGAGTACGAGGTACTTATCCTACTATCCGTAATTCTTACCCTGCCCTAACTCTAGCGGGTCCTCCTTCATTCCAGCCTTATCCTTCTGGCGTAAAAGTTGAATATCGTGCTGGTTATGAGTCTGGGGAAGTTCCTCAAGATATTCAGATGGCTACGCTTGATGTAATTAAACTTATCTATAAACAAGATCAAGAGAAAAAAGGCTTTTCGTTTGAAGGTGAACGTGGAGATAAGTATCCACTAGCAGGTAATTTTCCTCCACATATTAGACGTATTTTAGATTTATATAGAATAGTAACCTAATGCCTTTAAAAGTTGATGTAGATTTTATTTTTGATGGAAGACCTCCCAAAGAATTTACTCAAGCTATAAAGTTAGTAAGTTCCGGTAAGTTTAAGCCTGATTTTAATTTTAGAAGAGATGCCTTAGATTTAGGTATTCTATCTGACTTTTTTGCAGGACAAGGCAAAGCTCCTGGCGGTTTAGGGATAGAAGGTTTTATCGGGTTTCTCGGCGAACCAGACGCAAAACTAGCTGCTCAGAGGGGTTATCGTAATCCTAAATCTGCACCTGATGCAGAATTTACTTATGAAACAGCTGTGTCTACTTTTGGTGAAGACATAGCTCAAAAGCTACAAGCAGGCTCAGAAGGTATCGGTATTGAGGGTGTAGGCAAAGGTGGTAATATTACTGCTGAAATTAAACAGCGTACCGCTCTTCAGAAAAAAGCAGAAACATTAACTCAGAGAGCCTTAAGTGATTATGATCCTACTGATAGAGCTACTCTTGAAAGAGCTTTAAAAAACACTCGTTCTGCTAAAACAGTTGCTTTAACTGAATGGTTCTACACAAAAGCATCCCCAAAGTTTAGAGAAGATGTTTTAACTATTATTGATCAGAAATTAGCTAATTTTATAAATATTGTGTACGTAGACGATAAAGGCCCTTTAAAAAGACCTCAAGCTTATATCGTACCAGGTGCAGCTAAAAAATTAAATCTTAGAAACCCTGCACAGGGTAGAAAATTTTTAGTGCCTGAGTATCGCAGTGGATCTTTTGTAGTGCGAATAAATAAAGCAGCTGAACAATTTTTAGAAAAAGAATACATAGACGTAACTAACAAGCTGTTTAATAGAATTAGTCAAAACTTTGGCAATAAGCTTTTGAAATACTATTTAACTGACCCAAAAAGAAGAATAGCAAGAGGTATAGATCAATTACCTCTACTTAAAAAATTTGGAAAAGATAATGTAGTAAGGACTTTAGCAGAGTTAATCTATTTTGCATCAGTCTTAGACCCATCACTTGGAGGTAAAGACTTAGTTTTAAGAGCTGAAACAGGTGCTAGAGGCGCTGGGGCAATTAGTGCTAAAGGTAAGGCAGGAGTTAGTACACGAAAAAGAGATACTAGACAAGAATTAATTTCAGAAGTTCAGTTATCTTTATTAGTTAGGCAGGCTATGAGACAAAGAATGCCAGAAGGTGTTCCAGGAGGTCCTCCTGAACCTACTCCTGGTATTTTAACTTACAGAAGCGGTAGATTTGTAGAATCTACTACTATCTTAAATATTAATTTTAGAAAACGTGTTATTAACTATACCTACGATCCTATTTATAGGGTTCATGAAAATAAATATAAACCAAATGAACTAGTGCAGTCTACTATAAGAGAAGTTGCACAGAGAGAATTTGGACAAAGATATGCTTTATTTAGGAAATAAAAATGGCAACTAATAGAAGATCAGAGATTGTTGATTTTTTAATAACAGAGCTTAAGAACATAGACGGTGGTACCTCTACATATAATAATAATTACACTTATAATGTAAATTTATTTGATAATGTGTTTAGAGGTATTAAGTTTTTAGACGAAGTAAACGACTTTCCAGCTATTTATTTAGCAGCTGGAACCGAAATTCGTAATTTTGAATCTTTAAGTTTGACGGTAGCAACATTAGACGTTACTATAAGAGCATACGTTTATGGAGAGGATAATTCTCAAAGCCTCGCAGATGACTTGTTAGAAGATATAGAGCATGTCATCTACTCACTAGAAGATAGTCCAGACAAAGGTATACAGGATATAATTATAGAAAATGTAACCGTTGATGAAGGATTAGTTGAGCCTTATGGGCTTGCCGAGGTAAACATACAAGTAACCTATAGGTTAGAAAACTAATAAGGAGAAAGACATGGCGTCTCTTAATCTACAGAGAAATTCAGAAGTGTTCTTTTCAACCATTGATTTGATCAATGGTGCAGCTGTTACAGCTATGACACCGTCCAATACTTGGAAACTAGAAGTATTGGCAGGTTTCGCAGTTACCTCTTCAGCTGCAACACAGGACATTACTTCACTTGAGTCTGGCACAAATCCAGACCGTTCGCAGCAACGTTTTAATACTGCTATCAACCCAGTAGACTGGAACTTCCAGGTTTATTTACGTCCTACTGACGTTAATACAGGTGCAACTGCTGGTGGTAATTCTGCATTAACAAATCCTTCAGGTAATGTTAAGCCTGTAGCTGATTGGTTCATGTGGCAGTCACTAGTATCAAACACTAAAGTAGCTTCTGGTGCTACTGATGAACAATCTGTGTGGTCAACAGGTGGTAAGCTTGAAACTACTAACGTAGCAGCTTCTACAGGTGCTCACTCAACCCGTTCAAACTTCTCAACTGCTGTTGAGAATCATATGTACTTTAAACTTGATAACGTTATTTATCAGGTTTCAAATGCTACTGTTAATCAGGCAACTGTTGATGCAGGTATCGAAGAAATTGCTACAGTAACTTGGGCTGGATTTGGTACAACTCTTAAAGAACTAACAGGCACACCTCGTAATAATGCTATTTCAGTATTTGGTGGCATCCTTAACTCAGGTTCTACAGTTGTAGCTAACTCAAATGTCTCTGAACTGACAGAACAAGCAGCTTATCATCCATTTAATCAGATGAACGTTGCTGGTACAATTGGCACTAACTCATTTATCAAGAATCGTTTGAGTGCTATTGAGTTCCACCATCAAGCTACTGCTGCTGCAGCTGATGAGAAGTTTACCTTCCCAGTTACAGCACTAACATTTGATTATAACAATAACACAACCTATCTGACCCCTGAAGAGATTTCAGCTCTTAATGAGCCAATCGGTCAGTTTACAGGTACACGCGCAGTAACAGGTTCAGCTACTATGTATCTTCGTACAGGTGACTTAGAATCAGCTGGATTCTTGCGCAACATTTCAGAAGATTCAAGAACTTCTTCTGCACAAACTTCTAACGCAAACTTGATCATTGGCGGAACAACAGCTCCGTATGTTGCTTTCCAGCTTGATGCTACTCAGTTTGAATTCCCACAGATCGCTACTGACGATGTTATCTCAATGAGCATTAACTTTGTTGGTCAGGAGCCTACCGCTACTAAAGGCGATGGTGGAGAAGTAAAGATCTTTGCTAAGAAGACATAATAACTAAAATGTTTCTGAGGGGGAACATTATTTTAACCAGAGAGTGTCCATCACTTGCAATTCAAGGTTCCCCCTCACCTACGAAGAGCAGATATGTGATGGGCACTTACATTATGAGGGGAAACCATGAGTAAAATTAAAAATATGATTGCTGAACAGTCTTCTATTTGGGTTGAGTACCCAGATATTGAAGGTTTTGAAGTTAATCTATCATACCTAACACGCGAAGATCTAATGAAGATCCGTAACGCATCACTTACCTTTAAATTTAACAAACGTACTCGCCAGCGTGAAGAAGAAATTGATAATGATCGCTTTCTTGAAAATTACGCAGAAAAAGCTATTATCGGGTGGAAAGGTCTTAAAGTCAAGCATATGCCTGCTTTGATGCCTGTTGACATTTCTGGAATGGACGTCAATGAAGATATCGAGTATAGTAATGATGATGCAATAGAGTTATTGAAAAATTCAACAGTGTTTGACCAGTTTATTACTGACACTATGAATGATTTTGAACAGTTCTCAAAGAAAAAAGCTGAGACAAACGCAAAAAACTAAGAGACTACCTCCAAACAAGCTTACATGGAGGTGGAATATCTGTAGAACAGTATTTTACTATATGTGAGCAAATGGGGGTAGAACCTAAAGAAGAGGATATACCAAAAGATCCTTCTACTTTTTCTCTTGAAGCTCAACAAGCTTTGCAACTGTTAAATGCGTTACCCGATAAGTGGGAAGGCATGAACGGTATTTGGTTAGGAAAAGATTATACTGGACTATTTGATATAATGGATTTATATCAGATTACTGCTAGAAAAGATGTCTTTGAATTACTTAAAGTATGCGAAGAAGAGCTTGGTAAGTTTTACGCACAAAAACGAAAAGAGCAAGAGCAGCTTGCGAAAGCAAAGAGAGGAAGATAATTGGCAACAGTAGCTGAGGTAAGAATTAAAGCGTCTGGAGGCGCAGCTGCCGCTAAACAACTTGATCAAGTCGGCAAGTCTACAGATGTTCTTACAAGAAATCAAACTCGTTTAGGACAAGCCTCTGCTTCAGCTGGTAGACAATTTTCTGCTCAAGCTAACGGTTTAGGTGGCCTAGTTGGTGCTTATGCCGGTGCAGCTGCTAATGTTTTTGCTATCACAGCTGCTTTCTTTGCTTTAAGACGAGCGGCTGAATTTGAACAAATTATTTCTGGTACTAATGCCCTAGCAGCTACTATTGGTGCTAACGGCACAACCCTTGTACAATCTGTACAAGAAATTACTAAATCACAACTATCTTTACTTGATACAGTCCAACAGGTTAACCTTGCTTTGGTTTCTGGATTCAACACCTCACAAATCGAAGAACTGTCTGATGTTTCTTTGAGAGCCTCTAAAGCTCTTGGTAGAAACTTAGGAGATGCTTTTACGCGTATTGTAAGAGGTGCTGCTAAACTAGAACCTGAACTACTTGACGAACTTGGTATCTTTACCCGTATTGATCCTGCAGTTAGAAAGTATGCAGACTCAATTGGTGTGTCTGTATCTTCTCTTACTAACTTTGAACGCAGACAAGCTTTTGTTAATGCTGTTATTGAAGAAGGTACTACAAAATATA
>Ga0209653_1001541_pt1 | contig 18384 bp, 17 predicted proteins | sample SaaInl6LU_22_DNA_FD_184644 | JGI IMG/M metagenome (GOLD analysis project Ga0209653, IMG submission 184644) | Marine microbial communities from expanding oxygen minimum zones in the Saanich Inlet - ESP_116LU_22_DNA (SPAdes) (version 2) | ecosystem: Environmental > Aquatic > Marine > Intertidal...
GTTAGAATCTGTCTATATAAATCGTGGTCTTTAAATAACCTTAAGTGTAAATCTGAAAAATGAACTAATTTATTTATCATCGAATTGATTTGAATTTACCGTGAATATAGTAGTTGAATCGTTCCCAAGCGTTTAGTTTAGAACCCCATAACTTGCGGTCACTCATGTCAATACACCAATTGTCCCATTTCTCATATAGGAAGAATACATCAATAACCAACTCACCAGCATGTGTTACCGTTGGGAATGACCACGTAATCTCAAACAAGGAACCCTCCCATTGAATACCTTTATCAATATTCAATAGTTTGAATCCAAACTTGTCGTGGTCCCCACCCAAATAGATGGTGAACAAACTAATCTTGGTGTCCCAACGATGGGTCTTCCAAGCCATCTTCTGAAGTAGTTTTCTTATTTTCATTTTCTTCTGTTTTACTATTCCACATTTCGTCCCAAAAATAGAACTGTTCTTTCTTCTGTCCAAAGTTACTCATCTCCGACAATGTCAAATTCTTCGTTCATGTGTCCACACTTTGCACACACATAAGTTTCCATCGGAACCAATTGGTCCTCAGGAGACCCAGTTAACAATTTACTAATTTTTTTTATAATTGTCACCTTTTCGAAGAAAATATTTTGACATTTCTCACATTCGACATTCGGTGAATCCATTACGTTCACCTGAATCTTCTTTCCTCCACTTAAATCCATTTTTAATTGGCATTTATCTTTTTAATTGGCAGAACGATACAATGATGTATCTCTGACCTGTTAATACGGGTAACCCCCCGTGACGATGAGTTATCTGACCAGGGTGAACCGATATGTAACCCTTCAATCCTTTGAGTGATGTCTGTTGGTTAGGGAAATACGTCCCTCCACCAGTAAAGTCCTCAGTATTTAATGTTACCACTACAGTAATCTGACTCATATCGTGGTGTAATCCCAAGTGATATTGAGCATATGGGTGATAACGAGCGATGAAGTTCTCTGAGTGTAAGTCTAACCAATTATTTTCTTCTAATTTATAAAGATGTTTAGCCATAGGCCATACATACTCTTTTAACACCTCCACATATGTTTCTTGTAAACCTATTGTCTCCATAACCATATCCGTAGTCGGATAACTTTCATGTCGGTCTACCGTCCAACAATTACACGCTTCAGCCTCCTGAATAATATAGTCACAGAAAAGGTCTGTAAAACACGGTATTGTGTATATGTTAGGGAGTTCCTCTTGAACATAGAGGTCCCATTTATATCCTGTTATCTCAGGACGTAAAAACTTATCCTTCCAACCGTCAGGGTCGGTAAAGTAAGTATATAACTCTGGATGTACCTTACCCTCTTGCATCTTCTTCTCCCGATTGTCTTGCGAGTTTAATACCGTACCCAATCATTATACCACCAATAAATGATGACCATAACCACGGGTATGAAGCCATGAATATTCCCAACATTGCGAAGATTATCGCATGTCCATATTTACTTACTCTTATCTTCATTACAGTAATTAATCATATATTTTATGTTACCATTCTTAACCATCCTCACACCATATCTATGTGTTATCTGACCAGGGAAAATATACATATAACCCTGTTTAGGTTTTATCAAACATTGGTATTTGTCAAAGTATAACTCACCACCATTCTCATTTTTATCAAATTTTATCAATTTGGTTATATTAACAAAATCATGATGTAAACGAATATCATCGCCTTTTTCTAAAGTAATCAATTCACTCTTCACATCCATCTCTCTAAACCCACGTCCAGCCACTTTCCAAAAATGATGCATCATCTCAAAACCATATTCTTCGATTACATCATAGTAATCCTGATAAAAGCTATGCCCATTAAAGGTGTATGTCTTTAACATAGAACCCCATTTGTTATTTACAGTAACTTCTTCATCTTCGATGTTTTCTAAAAACTTATCGCAAAACTCTTCCGTAAAGAAGGGTATTTCCAATACATCGGTACATGGATTATTCACCATAAGGTCCCATTCTTTGGATATCGCCTCTTTTCTCATGCAAAGATTCTTCCATCTTTCAACATTAGTAAAATCAAAAATCTCAGGGTGTTTCATAACAGATTAAAAATAAGTTATTCTTATTATTTATCAAGATATTCACTCATATCCATTTCCATCACTCTTTCAATAACAGATTTAGGAACTCTAAACTCTTTATACTCAGAATCTTTGGTAACCAACACCACAATACACCCCATTAACTTCAGGTTCTCGTATTTGGTCCCTTCCAACATCTTTAACAACAGTTTACCGTAAAAAGGTAGTTGTAGATAGTAGTGACCCAAAGAGTTATCTGGTAGGTCTTGGAATGGTTCTTTCATTAGTGTGGTCCACTTATTGGTCTCAAAGTTCTTAGGTTTGTTAGTCTTCCAATCGGTAATCACCATACCAAACCCAGTCTTTTCTTTATTCATCACCAACCACACCTTATCAGGTTGACCAGTGTAACCTAAATCAGGATGACCTAAGACCATCTCCGTATCCAATAACACAGCGTCTCTTTCTTCCATTAATCTGATAAACTTCTCACCAGCATTAATCATTGAATTGGATTTCATTTCTTGTTCCAAGTCAACCTCAAAGATTGGCTCACGAACGTCTTTGTAATCACCGTTTTGTTCAATAACTTTCTTCTCCAATATATAATGGACTCTCGACCCCATATTGGTTGCGTAACTACCCGCAGCAGACCACTCATCTAATAGACGTTGCATCTCCACTCGGTCACCTTTGGCTTTCTTATAAGCAATCTCCTCAGCAGGGAATGGCTCGTAAAACAACTTCAATAACTTTGAAACTGACGGCCAATCTTTACGAGTTTCACCCTTATGGTCCCTCATAAAGTATGTATGGGTTTCTTCGATAAAGCTCAGATTCAACTCTTTCTTCTTCTCTTCAACCACTTCTCTGATTTCCTCAGCAATCTTTTTTAATTCCATATTCTATTTTTCTAATGTGACGAACGCATCCTCAGGTATTTGTCCTCTTAAGTCACCCAAATCTTTATCACCAGGTAATTTTACAGTATCTATACGTCCGTATAATTTTCCTCCACTTAATTTATAATATATTTTCTTGGCGTCTTCCCACGCATCCCCATCCAAACAGATGATGATACGACCCTTTGCTTTATCATATAAAGTCTCCCACAACATATCGGATAAAAACTTACCCAATAGTGGTATTGAGTTAGGAACAAAGAACCCATCAAATACCCCTTCCACCAAATAGATGTCCTCATCCCAATTGATTCTACTCTCGTTAAAGATAAGTAATTCTTTGGGTGCGACAGGGTTTTTGTATTTGAATTTTGAGTATTTATCCCAACTCCTTGAAACGAAGTAATTTAGTTCCCCTTCCTTATCATACGATGGAACGATGATACGACCTGCGTATTCACCCTCCAAAGCAAAACCGATATCATACCTTTCAATCATCTCATCGGTGATACCACGTTTCTTTAGGTAATTGTAGGCTTGCGCTCGTGGTGGATATCTTTCGTTTATATCTTTGAACTGTCTATATTCTTTTGGGATTCTTAATTTTTGATATTCCTTTTCCCTTTTTTCAAAGTCGTCAGGACGAACCAAATTGTAGAACTCCTTATCCTTCTTATTACCATAATGGTCGATAAGACGACCCAAGTGTCCATGAGTTCCATGTGTCTCAGCACATGCCCAACATTTATATACATGTTGTCCGTAGTTGATTTCAAGGTTACCCTTACCGTCACCCTTATCCATTCCCTTAATATCGTGGGAACATACAGGGCAGTCAAAAGATATCTGACCAGTGACCTCGTTATGTTTACGAGATTCACCGAAGATACCTTCAACTAAATCTAATACTAAGGATTCATCTCTCTCCATAAGGGTAAAGATAAGAAAATAAAATGACGAGTCAAATTACCAAAGACCCTGTTGTTTCATATAACCTTGAACACAAGTATAGGAATCCGCTTGGTCAAAACACTCCTTTTTCAAAGTGTTGTTTCTTGTATATAACCAAACAATTTGTGGTTCAGCCTCAGAGACTTTTTTCCAAATCAATTCCTTCTTATCAATATCTTTTGGTAAACCACCAAACAATACCTTTTTACCTTTACCATTATCTTGGACCAACTCAGGCCAAGCATATTTTCTTGAGTTATATGTTGAAATATAACTTGGGATTATACCCAAGATGTCATAGATAGACTTAGTAATCATTGAGTTGTATCTCAATAATGTTCCAACAGTCCATACATTATTTGAATTTAATAATGGTTCTTCAATAATCACTTTAGTAATACCAATATCTTTATATTCCTTCAATTTTTCCTCAAACGCATCAACTTTAGCTAATAACTCTTCAATTTTATCTTCAGGTTTTGGTTTAATTACCGGTGATACGTGGGTCAATTCCAATAACTTTTGTGTTTGGATATCAAATAGTGACCAACCAATAGTTTTGGTTGAAATGTCTAACCCCAATACTTTTGGAGCATTCTTTAAATTATTACTCATATTTTTTTAGAAATCGAACTTTATAGTGTATTGCTGAACCCCCACTCGTTTTTCAGGGGATTGAACCTTAGATATAATCATAAGGTCTTTATCAGAATTATAAAGTCCAACTTCTGTGACATATGGGTCGTTACCGTCCCATGTCGGATTAGAACTATCTAAGAATTGAGTCTGACCTAAGTTGACTTGATAGTTCATTACATAAATTGTGGCTTCGATATCAGTATTGATAGTCCCATAAAAGAAGAATTCATTACCGAAGTTCATTTGGGTGTCACCCGTTTGTGGTAAGTCAATATAATTCTCTAAAACATAACTACTACCACCCTCATACCCTTCTTTGGTGATTTGAAGTGTAGTATTAGTTAACCCTGAAGAAGTGATAAACCCTCCAACAGTCGTCGCCGATAATTGTTCAGTAATACCTGTTACCTCTACCCACGATGATGGGTCAGGTCTTGTATCACCTGAAACCTTCTGAGCTAAGATTACTAATTCATTAGCTGAGAACCCTGTAACTACAGAAGAATCACTATTAAGGTATTGAAACTCATCACCAAAGTTAAATATCACATTTGAACTTGTTCCGATTGCACAACCATCATCTGGGTCAAGACCTTTAATTTTAGAGTAGTAGTTACAATGTAATGAGTCGGTGAAATTATCATTGTTGAATCTATATGTCACCCATAGAGTCTCATTTGAACCTGTCATTAAACCATCTAAACTAAACCCAACATTACCAAATGTATTTGGTGTTACCAATCCTAATTTAGGTACTGGTAATGTCCAGTTTCTATTTGACTTGTAGTTCATTGCCGCTACCAACTCTTCATCGTCAATAACCGCAATCTTTAAATCAGGGAATAACTTCCCAACTCTATTTGGATAACCATTGTTATTGGTATTTGTATCCCAAATATGGTAATACCTAATACCTGGCTCATTCATGTTTGGATTAGCAACAGACTGAATGTAATATGGTGTGAACAAACTTAAATCATCGTACCCTGCAGGGTCAGTAAAGAATGACTCACCCATAGTGCCACCTGATGACTTATGCCACATTAACCATGGAATATCAATTCTAAAGTTTCTAGCAGCACCTGTATCCGCAGATAACGCAACTGATGAATCTCTCTCTTTCTGAGCTAATTTCTCACCATAGAAATTATCTAACGCATTGTTAGTATAGTGAATAATAGCAATAGACTTTTGGTCTGAAGGTGAAAGATTAATCTGTTCACTAAATGAATTGTAATAGAAAGTTGAACTTGTATCTGTCTGTCCTGTATTTGAATTATATCCTAAGTATTCTTTAGTCCCCGTGTAACCTGTAGAACCAAAATAAGTATACCCTTTATCATTTACTGTAAAACCTGCAGGTGACTCCGTCCATGGAATATTCATATTCCAAATTTTTACATCCTGACCTGTCGAACAGTTAGTTTCAAAACTCAACTCTTGAGTTTGTAGGTAACTTAAAGGAGTATTTGAATCATACATTGGTGTCATACCTGAAGGGAAGAAATGACATCTACCATTACCAGTATATGACATTGAAGATAAGTCAGGTAAGTTTCTGTCAACCTGAACTGTCACACTACCTGTGGTTCCTGTCGTATCACCTGTTATCGCTTCTACCCTATACACTAACATTGGGAATGCATTTGTATATGTGTTACAATCTGCCGTTCCGTCCATCCAAATAGCAACATAATCACCAACAGTGGTATTAGCACTAAATGAAGTATCACAACCATTATAAGTTGCAGTAAATGTATTACCTGAACTTAGTGATGTTAAATCAACAATCCAATTTGATGATTTTGTGTAGGCTGAAGTTGTATTGTGGAAAAACGAACCCGTAGTCCCCGTAAAGAATCCTCTTGGTGATGCACTGTTATAAATCTCATCTACAATAGGATTTGAGAATGGAATACCAAATGTAGAAGTCTTACTTGAGTCCACATAAATCGGATATTTGATATTCATCTGATTCTTTTCAGGTAGTGGTGTTTTGTTTTGTGCGTTTGGTTGTCCTAAAAGAACGTTAAGTGTGGATAAGTCGGCATTTTCAATACAATCATAACAAACTTCACTATCCCCAACTTGGAAATAAGAAATGTTAAAATTACCTCTTGATATCGCTCTACGACCCGCGTCAGTAATAACAGAGTTTAATAGTGATGATGTATCTTTTATAATGTATCCCATATCTTTATAAATACTTTATTGATTCTTTTTATATTTCATATTTAACAACCACTTCCAGGTCCTGAAGGATATGGACTTGTTGATACACATTCATTGGTTCCACCACTACTTGTAGCGTTACCACAGTTCGTTCCTGTAAGTGTTACATTTTGTGAACTTACACTGTAATAGTTATACCCATAAACTGGACATGTAAGTGATAACGGTGCTGAATGTGAAACTGTAAAGGTATCCGTTCCTGTTATTGTTCCTGAACCACCACCTTGGAATGTTACATTATGTGTTTTTGTGAATCCTGTGTTAGACCATCCTAATTCGGGCCCTCCACCACACTGTCTAATCCCAGCTGTCAAAGGTAAATAATCTGTTCCAACTGTGATTGTCGCGTTCCCCGTGGCCGATACAGTCGAACCGGAAGTGAAACTTGCGTTTTGTGAACCATAGTAGTAATTCGTAAATAGATTACTAATAATGATATCAGCACTTAGGTCCACACCTAAAGGTAATGCCGGACTAACCGTTGCGGTCCAATTTACTGTTTTTGACTTATTATATGTCGCACTACTATTAATCGTTGTCGTAGTTGCTATATTAAGTGTATATGTTTGTGATAAATTACCTGACCCAATAAGGAAGTTTTGACTTATGGTTGTTCCTGACGAATCTTTAACATATACAGTCCCATTACCACTTGGTAAATTATAGAATATGTTAGTACCAACAAAGGTAACATTATCTAATGAATAGGTGTATGGACTTACACCTCCATAGGCGTTAATAGTAGCAGTACCGTTAGATGACCTAATACAGGTCTCATCAGTAGTCAATACATTCATAGATAATGACTGTGTAGCACATGTACCTGTCACCATATTCCAAGATTGACTCGTTCCGAATTCTGTCCATGTTCCCGTCGGAACAGTTGCTGTTGTTAATTTTCTTAAGTTGTTTGAACTATATCCACTAACAACCCATCTTGTATTAGATGTGTCATAAATAACATCACCACTTGTTCCACTCCACGATGGATATCCATTAACAGTTCCTTGGTAATCGAATTCTAATTGAGTATATGGTGAAGACGTTAATGTTAAACATACGTTAGATGGATAACTTGGCGGTGGCGTTGGTGACGGTGTCGGTGTAGGAGTCGGTGTCGGAGAAGCAACTGGTTGACCTACAACACAACTTGTCGATGCGGTATAATCACCATAAAAATCAACAACAGTCGCGGTATATGTTCCCGTTGTTAATCCTGACATAAAGGTTACATCACTAGCACCATTCGACCATTGGATTGTGTATGGTGAAGTCCCTCCTGTAATATATAAAAACATTGAACCATCAGTTCCATTATATGTTGTAACGTCATTAGTTACACAAGTTAAACCCATTGGCTGAACCGTGAAAACCTGACAACTGTTTGTATTTGCGGTAGAACTACTCATCTTAACATCCTCCTCCTGCTATACATTCAAGACTAAGAACACCCCCAGCAGTCACTGAGAATACATTACCTTGAGATGATTTTATATATCTTCCTGACGCAACAGGAACCGTTCTCGAACAGTTGGTATAAATCGTATCACCATTAGAAAGAACCGTAATCGAGTTATCAGTATATACTGTCAATGAACTACCAACCACATCACACGATGGACATTGTTGAGTCCAACTCCAAATAACTGTATGGGTACGACATGCCGAGCCACTTGATGTCGGCGTTGGCGTTGGTGATGTCGATGGTTGTGGCGTAGATGCACATGAGTTACAATTAGCATAAACATTGGATGGGGTTCCAAACAAGTTCGAAGCTGAAGTAGCATAAATATATCCTGAAGGTGGAGAATATGGTTGATTAAATTGACCTACATATTCCCAACATCTTCCACCATATCTAAATGTTTCACCCGTAGTCACACCAGGAACTTGAGTTCCAAGACCCATAATATTTTGTGGTCCAGTACATGCCGAGTAAACATATACAGGAACAGGACTATTCAATGAAGGTGATGGTGTAACACTTGGTGTTATTGTTGGCGATGGAGTCACGGTAATCGAAGGTGTGATTGACGGTGTTGGTGATGGCGCCGCCGGTGGAACACAAGATAAACAATCCGCAAATGTTCCTGTTACCTCAGTAACATAAGAGTCTGCGGAACCACTAACGTCACTATCATAGTATAAACAAATAGATTCGGTTCCATTAGCACTTACAATAGTACCAACAAACGTATCCCCACTCATAATTTGACTACCACTATAAGATAAGTAATCATTTACATAATATGTTCTACTATTATCACAACCAATAAGTTTAGTAACCGTATTACAATCGAATGGTTGATTAAACATATTGAATGTTGTTGAACCTGTAACACCAATAGTCGCCCTTGATGGTGTAGGTGTTAAACTCTTCGTTGGTGTAAAAGTTGGTGTTACCGATGGCGATACTTGAATACTTGGAGTAACAGTAGGTGTTACAGACGGTGTTGGAGTCGGTGATATACCCACACAACAAGTTGGGTCGTCACATATGTTTTCTGTAATCGCCGATAACTCAATAGTATCAACATGGGGGTCAACTGTAATTTCTGAGAATGCGTAACAAGTACCTGTATATTTTGTTCCCCATCCTGTGTCATAACTCAGACCTGAAAGGAATTCATCCAATGATGCAGCAACTACTGATTGTGTAAATGCCGATACCGTTGGGTCTACACTAAATCCGAAGTTTTTAAGTCCTGAACCTGTTTGGTAGGTTGGGTTTAAGTTACCATACGCAGTTGTTCCTGTCAAACCAGAATAAACATTAGTATGAGTCAATGCACTTAAATTAAGATTTTCAGGACCCACATTAGTAATATTCTGCCCATACTTAGTCAAGAAATTCGATGCAGATATCGTTGTCCCTTCAACTACCGCTACTGAATGTTGAACAAATGGAACCTTAGACCAGTGATTTTCACAAACAGGGTATATGTGTCCATTTAATGAACCATTATTTAATTTGATATCTTCCCATACTCTTAGATATGCTTGGTAATCATACTCAAATCTGTTGGTTGGTTCTAATAATGTAGATGGAGCAGCATAACCGTTTCCTTTTAATTTGAAAGGGTCGTTAAATAAGTCATCCTTATCAGGATTTCTACCCTGATTGGGTTGACCTGGAGTAAGACTGTCTACAGTCCCATGGTAATAACCAACAGTACCATCAGCTTCATCAACAACTAAAACAACAATATAATTCGTGTCTTGACCTGAGAAAGTACCAGGACCTGAAGTGTCGCTAAGATTTAAATTTGAATAATCAAATGGAACACCTTGAGAACGAGGGTCATTAAGACCTGTTGAAAGGTTATTACCCCTGTTAATTCTTCGGTATGTAGTAATACCATCATTAAATTTTACTGTTTTAGGTTTACATTCACCACCAGGACCGCTAGCACTACACCATCTACTATCGTAGGTAGAACCACTTACATAATCATCAAATTCAGAAATTTGTGTAGAATCACTTAATGTCCCACCCGTCATTGAACCTAAATATGGATATGAAGCCCACCATAGATAATTTTCACCATTATTACTAGAGTCACCAATAACACCTTCATAAAGATTACCAAGTTGAGATGAGTTAGTATCAAACCACGCTCTAATAGAATTCGATGCAGATGCAGCATCAGTTGAATCCAATGATGTGGCATCATAGAATACATATACGTTTGGGTTGTCCTGCTGAGGAACCCCTAATATAATCGAATCTGACGGGTCACAACAACCCGTTAATATCCACGAATCAAATGCCATAATTGGATGTTATCCTTTTGTTTATGTTTATAAATATCATTAGCACTGTTTCTATAATAAGTCATCTCTTTCAATTATAAACTTATTTAAGGCACGGTATCAAAAGATATACACCATGTATTATCACCATCATTAAGAACACCTGAACCACTGTTGTATGCTATTGCCGGTGTTGTCGTTCCTAAGTTCGTTGATGATGTTATCTCAACTTTGAATACATATGCGGTTCCAAATGTTCCTGTCGATGTTGATGGTGTTGTGATAACTTTTGCGGTAAACTCTGCACCTGTCAATAACCCAGTAGTGTAATTTCTCTCTTGGAACGTCAACTCATTATTTGTTGTCGTGCTCGGAACAGGGTGTGTTCCACCACTGAAGTTTTTATTAATCATCTTAATCCAATAGTCATCACCATTGAAAATATCTGAAGATGATGTTACAACCCCACCGATTGAGTAATTATCCAACAACCATGTAATATATCCGTTTGTTGTCGGAGACGATGCACCACCAAACGTGAATGTTGATACCGCATTATATGCAGTTCCATATGTCGAGAATGTTGGATGCCATATAATTGGGTAACCTACCACTTGCGGACACGCGACAGGACCAACCGCACTACTTGGTGTAGGTGTTATAGTTGGAGTAACCGTAGGTGTAGGAGTAAGAGTTGGTGTATTAGTAATTGTTGGTGTTGGTGTTGGAGTCTGTGTTGTAGACACACTTACACCAATAGACGATGTTGGTGTTACAGTAATTGTTGGTGTAGGTGTTACTGTTTGTGTTGGCGTCATTGTTTGACTCAGTATTGGTGTTTTAGTGGCTGTTGGTGTTATAGAACTTGTAGGTGTCATTGATGGTGTTAATGATGGTGTTTGAGTAACTGTAGGTGTAATTGACGAAGTTGGTGTTGGTGATGGACTATATGTCGGAACATCTGACCCGTCACAACAGTTGTTACAAATCAATGTAAGTGTATATGCTGTGTATTGTGGTGGGAATACTACCGTACCAGGTCTAGCACAGAAATCAATCGATACTGGGAAGTCATCTATAACACCATGAGACATTGGTTGGTAATTACAATCATTTACTAAACAAGGTTCGTAGTAATATTCAAATACACCCCCAACTCCGCTAGTCACCTGTAAGTTATAGATACTACAACCTGTAATAACAACAGAAGTTGTTGGTGTTATTGAAGGTGTAATTGATGGAGTGATTGTTGGAGTCACTGAAGGTGTCGCCACAATAGACACACTCGGTGTTGGTGTTAAGGTTATTGTTGGTGTTACTGATGGTGTTGCTGCAACTGAACTAGATGGGGTCGGAGTAATCGACGATGTTGGTGTAATTGTAGGTGTAATTGATGATGTTGGTGTAATAGATGGTGTTGAAGTTGGACTTAGAGTAATTGTTGGAGTCACTGACGGAGTCGCATCAACTGAACTTGTCGGTGTTAACGTTACTGTTGGTGACACTGTGACTGTTGGAGTGACACTTACCGATGGCGTTACCGATACTGAACTTGTAGGGGTTATTGTAATTGTCGGTGTAACACTAATTGATGGAGTTACAGACACAGAACTAGTTGGGGTAATGGTAATCGTAGGAGTTACCGATTGAGTAGGGGTAATCGATTGTGTCGGTGTAATTGATTGGGTAGGTGTTACTGTTTGAGTAGGAGTAATCGAAGGTGTTGAAGTTACAGACGGTGTCGCCCCAACGGTACCTGTTGGAGTAATCGTAGGTGATACAGATACCGTAGGGCTAACCGAAACTGTAGGAGTAACACTCTGTGTAGGAGTGATACTTGGCGTAGATGTGATTGTTGGTGTAACGGATACACTTGGTGTCAATGTTGGTGTAATAGACGAAGTTGGAGTAACACTATTTGTAGGTGTAGTTGAAACCGTTGGAGTAACACTCTGAGTAGGAGTAACCGTCTGTGAAGGTGTTGGTGTTATTGTAGATGCAGGTGTAGAAGAAGGAGTTAAAGTAACCGTCGGAGTCACAGTAACTGTTGATGTTACAGATGGTGTAGGTGTGATACTCTGTGTTGGAGTTACAGATGGAGTTGATGTCGGTGTAATTGTTTGTGTAGGTGTAATACTATTCGTAGGCGTTACCGTTTGCGTTGGTGTAATACTTGCGGTTGGAGTAATCGTCACTGTTGCAGTTACTGATGGAGTGTTAGCTGGTGTTGATGAAGGTGTCAATGTCGGTATTACACTAACAGTCGAAGTAACTGATGGTGTAGGTGTTTGAGATATTGTAGCAGTAATCGAAGGTGTTGGAGTGATTGAACTTGTCGGCGTAATTGTTACCGTCACCGAAGGTGTTAAAGTGGTTGTTGGTGTAATTGACGATGTAGGTGTAATTGTTTGGGTTGGGGTTACACTTGATGTCGGGGTTATTGTAACAGTCGGACTAACTGATGGGGTGTTAGCCGGTGTTGATGACGGAGTAATCGTAGGGGTAATGGTAACCGTTGGAGTTACCGAACCTGTAGGTGTTATAGACACTGTAGGGGTAATAGATACCGTCGGAGTAATACTTGGAGTAATGGTCGGTGTGACCGAAGATGTAGGAGTTATCGAAACTGATGGTGTAACCGAAGATGTCGGTGTTAATGTAGGGGTAATAGACGATGTTGGCGTAATTGTTTGGGTTGGGGTTATTGTTGGAGTAGTAGTTACTGAAGGCGTCGTCTCTGGTGTTCTACTTGGAGTTATTGTTGGAGTTATAGACGATGTTGGTGTCACCGTAGAAGTAGGCGTTACAGACTGTGTTGGTGTAATTGACCTTGTTGGGGTAATTGACGGAGTAATTGTAGATGTAGGTGTTAGTGTCGGCGTTATTGACGATGTTGGAGTAATAGTAGGCGTTATCGTACTACTTGGAGTCAAAGTTTTCGTTGGTGTAATTGATGAAGTGGGAGTTAGAGTTGGTGTAACTGACGATGTTGGTGTAATCGTAACAGTAGGGGTAATAGATGGGGTCGATACCACTGAACTTGTTGGAGTTAAAGTTGGCGTCACAGTAACTGTTGGCGTAAGTGAAGATGTTGGTGTGACCGTAGATGTAGGTGTTAGGGTCGGAGTCACTGAAGATGTTGGAGTTATAGAATTAGTTGGGGTTATAGTTGGGGTAATTGAATTTGTAGGGGTAATAGTAGGTGTTACTGAACTTGTAGGGGTAATAGTAGAAGTCGGAGTGATAGTTGATGTTGGGGTCACGGTTGGGGTAACTGACGATGTTGGTGTAATCGTAACAGTAGGAGTAATAGATGGTGTTGACACTACCGAACTTGTTGGGGTAATCGTTGATGTCACCGTAACTGTAGGAGTTATAGACGCCGTAGGAGTAATAGAGTTTGTTGGCGTTATTGTTGGCGTAACTGATGATGTCGGGGTAATCGAACTTGTCGGTGTTATTGTTGGTGTTATGGATGCTGTCGGTGTTATAGTTGGCGTAACTGATGATGTTGGCGTAATAGATTTTGTCGGAGTAACCGATGATGTAGGCGTAATCGTTGGAGTGATAGATGATGTTGGGGTGATTGTTATAGTCGGAGTAATAGATGGGGTAGACGCCGGTGTTGATGACGGTGTCACCGAAGGTGTAATCGTTACTGTTGGAGTTATAGACGATGTTGGTGTCACCGTAGAAGTTGGTGTCAGGGTTGGAGTTAGAGACGCAGTAGGGGTAATCGAATTTGTTGGTGTAATTGTTGGAGTTACTGACGCAGTTGGTGTAATAGTAGGAGTAACTGAGGAAGTAGGTGTCAGTGTTTTTGTCGGAGTGATTGATGAAGTGGGGGTAATGGTTGGAGTAATAGACGATGTTGGTGTAACTGTTTGAGTTGGAGTAACAGATGGGGTAGCTACTACTGAACTTGTTGGTGTCAATGTTGGAGTTAATGTTACTGTTGGAGTAATAGACGCTGTGGGAGTAATCGAAGATGTCGGAGTAATAGTAGGAGTGACGGTTGATGTTGGTGTCACAGAATTAGTAGGCGTGATAGTTGGGGTTATCGATGAGGTAGGTGTGAGTGTTGGGGTTACTGACGAAGTAGGTGTCAATGTTTTTGTCGGAGTAATTGATGATGTAGGTGTTATCGTTGGTGTCACCGACGAAGTAGGTGTTAAAGTTTTTGTCGGAGTAATTGATGGGGTCGCAACTACCGAACTTGTTGGGGTAATCGTCGATGTTACAGTAACTGTTGGTGTAATTGACGCAGTAGGTGTAATAGTTACCGTAGGTGTTAGGGTCGGAGTAACTGATGAAGTTGGAGTTATAGATTGAGTAGGCGTTAATGTTGGAGTAACTGATGAAGTCGGAGTGATTGTTGGCGTAACCGTAACTGACGGAGTTATAGTTTTAGTAGGTGTTACCGTTGAGGTAGGTGTGAGTGTTGGAGTAAGAGACGAAGTAGGTGTTAAAGTTTTTGTCGGAGTGATTGATGGAGTTGCAACCACCGAACTTGTTGGAGTTATTGTCGGAGTTACCGTGACTGTAGGAGTGATTGACGCAGTAGGAGTGATTGAAGATGTTGGGGTTAAAGTAGGTGTAACTGATGAAGTCGGAGTCACAGAATTAGTCGGCGTAATAGTTGGAGTTACCGATGAGGTAGGTGTAATTGTTGGCGTAACTGTTCGTGTTGGTGTAATACTTCTTGTCGGAGTAATAGTCTTAGTAGGTGTTATAGTTGGAGTAACCGATGATGTTGGAGTAATTGTTTTTGTCGGGGTAATAGATGGAGTTGCCTCAACAGTTCTAGTTGGTGTAATAGAAGGGGTTACCGTTGAGGTTGGAGTTATCGAACGAGTGGGGGTAATTGAAGACGTAGGTGTTATTGTAGGAGTAACTGAACGAGTAGGAGTTATCGAACTAGTCGGCGTTATCGTAGGAGTAATACTTCTTGTCGGAGTTATCGAAGATGTAGGTGTAATAGTCGGTGTAATACTTCTTGTTGGTGTGATAGATGGAGTCACCGTTCTTGTTGGTGTAATCGAACGGGTAGGGGTAATTGATGGAGTAATAGTCCTTGTTGGTGTAATTGATGGAGTAACAGAACGAGTCGGAGTAATTGAACGGGTTGGCGTAATAGACGGGGTAATACTTCTAGTAGGTGTAATTGATGGAGTAATAGTCCTTGTCGGCGTTATCGAACGGGTTGGCGTAATAGACGGGGTAATACTTCTTGTTGGGGTAATCGACGGGGTTACGGTTCTTGTTGGTGTAATACTTCTTGTTGGAGTAATTGACGGAGTTACTGTTCTTGTTGGTGTAATTGAACGAGTAGGAGTGATAGATGGGGTTACCGTTCTTGTTGGAGTAATAGATGGCGTTACCGTTCTTGTTGGTGTAATAGAACGAGTCGGCGTAATACTTCTTGTTGGCGTAATCGATGGAGTAATAGACCTAGTAGGTGTGATTGACCTGGTTGGCGTAATAGAACGAGTCGGTGTAACACTTCTTGTCGGAGTTAACGATGGAGTCCTTGTGGGTGTACGTGTCGGTGTAGGAGACGGAGAAGGACATACACATTCAGGGCTAACACATATACTTGAAATCCAGTTCGCAGCAGGTACAAAATAATCGGGTGTACCCGTGGAAGTACTAACTACCTGGTAACATTTATTATTACCCCCTGGATTAGCAACACCATCACCCTGAAGAATAACCGTACCAGCAGGCGCTGAGACAATTATAGTATCACTACTATCACAACAATTATAGAGTAAATATTTATCAACACCTTGAGATGGTGTCGGTGTTGGAGTAGGTGTCGGAGTCTTTGTTCTTGTAGGTGTAGGTGTCACAGACGTAGGAGTATCACCACAACATTCAGTACATGTTTCATAAACACTCGCAGTACATGTTATGTCAGGTTCACAATCAGGACGAATACCCTCAACAATGTAACAACAACCGTCACAACCGTCCAACTTAACAACCTGACCAGCGTTAGGACACGGCGATAAATTTGGTATACTAACCCACTGATTTGCATGATTATAAGAACATGAAGTACAGGAAGGGTCAGGGGGGACTTCACTTGCACAAGGTATTAAAAAAGCACAACAAGGGTCATTAAGACCCATAATATCATATGCACCAATTGGCAGTCCAGGTTCATAAGGTACAGGTTTTGCTTCGCCATCACAAGCACCACACCCACCACCTTGATAAGTCTGAACAACAGACCCTACGAAAGAAACATTAGCCGCCCCACAATTCTCAGCACAAGAACCTAGTGCAATTACCTCCCAACAAGCACTAAGTTGGTCACTAAAAGAATCATTGATAGAAAAATTATAAACATTTTGTATACAAGCTACACTCGCACCAGTACGACAGTCTCTAATACAAGCGTAACCGACGTTATGGACTATGTAACCATCTAATACATAATAACTTGGACCACTTAATGTTACACTATGAAGCGAATCTGTAGAATATACAATTTGTTTGGACTCTACCTCCTCGTGAACTATGTGTCCATCGACATATTTTACCATGTCAAACTCACCACCAACGGTTAGTTCAATAGTCGAGACAAATTGATATCTGTCTTCGTTTCTATGGTAGGCTAAGACATATTCATCGATAACACCTAAACCATTTATTTGAAAGTAATTTCCTGAATCAATATATGTTTCAGTAATCTCGGGAGCTAAAACTTCTTGAGTGTTTAATGTCAGGGACTCTATTTCACGAAAGTCAACACCAACAGTGATTTCGGGTATATCAAAAGAAAAAAGTTGGTCCCCTAATTGAACATTTTCAATGTTCTTTAAGGAACCGTCTGATAATAAAACTTCTTGCCCTAATTTATAACCTGCCATTATCTAACTCTATTAACCTATAAATAATGGGATGGACCCTTTTTATCGGACCCACCCCATTAAAATGAAGATAAACTTATCGTTTAATTTTCTCTTCTCTCTTCAGGTCGATAATGTTTGATACGTTCGTGCCAAATAGGTGAAGCTAAAAGAATTGCAGGGTGTAATTCACCCTTCTTAGTCATTTGATACATATGTGACATCCATGTCTGTTCATATGGGTGTCCCCACTTAGTATCAATGAACATTTTTTTATTACCTTCTTTACTTACAATCATCGGCCAGTTCGCATAATAAACTTCACCATCGACGTATGTTAAACCATCCAAATTTCTGATATTTTTAAATTCAGTTAACGGAACATTTGGGTCCAAGCCTGAAACAGGTAATTTATCATAATGAGGCCAATCCCTCGTTCTAATGTCCTGAGGTACATTATACCACGAACATTGTTTGTCATTATCAAAATAAACCTCAGTAAAACTTAATTTTAAGAAATCAAACTCATCCTTTAACATGATTCTATGTGCCAAATTATAGATATTAGGAATATATTTTCTAAACCCATTTCTACATACCTGACCTTCAAGAGTTGGTGGGTTTACCGTCATATCATCTTCAAAGAAGAACATAAAGTCAGCATCTGATTCGTGGAAGTGTTCTGCCGCCGCTTGACGACCACCACAAATACCCGTATTTCCCCCCAAATCAATATATTCAAAATTATATTCAGAAGCAATTTCTCTATTACGAACCTTAGCATTTTCATCTGTCGAGTTATCCAATAAGAATAACTTAGGACGAGAAAGCCATTCAGGTGTCTTTTTCATTGAGTTGATAGTGTGTAAAACCTGTTCAGGGAAGTTGAAAGTCAACATATATAAATGTGTTTTAACTTGGTCAACGTCTCTATCAGTATACTTTCGGTGGTTATTAACTCTTTTCACGTCAGG
>Ga0209653_1001543_pt1 | contig 18376 bp, 15 predicted proteins | sample SaaInl6LU_22_DNA_FD_184644 | JGI IMG/M metagenome (GOLD analysis project Ga0209653, IMG submission 184644) | Marine microbial communities from expanding oxygen minimum zones in the Saanich Inlet - ESP_116LU_22_DNA (SPAdes) (version 2) | ecosystem: Environmental > Aquatic > Marine > Intertidal...
AGAGAAGGAGTATGATATAAATCAATGTATGAAAATATTCAATTCTTACCATATCAAAGTAAAATATTTTAGACCTGCTTATGGAATTATTGATGAAGACATAATAGACATACTTGAAAAGAAAAATCTAAAGGGTGTGATTTGGTCAATTGACTCTCAAGACTGGAATAGCTATAGCGGCGAAAAATTGGTTAATAATATCATTGAAAACTTAAAGGGTGGTGACATTATACTTTTTCATGACAACATATCTCTAATAGATTTAAAAAGTGTTATTGATGCAATTCACAGAAAAGGCTACGAAATAGTTAGCATCGATAGAATAATGAGCTTTGAATGTGTTTTTCCAAAATAAAAAAATTCAATGGCTACTGGATTGAGGTCAATGATGCAACTGCCCATTTAATAAGACCAACGCGTTAGAGTAAAGTTAGCTCGGCATTAAACAGGCAGAGGTATTTGGAATAAAATATTTTTGTTAACTTGCCGTTGAACAAACCCCAAATTGTTTGATCATAAAAAAACACTTTTAACTTTTTCGTTTTTATTTATTTGCATCGGGAGTTTCGCACAGAGCCGTTATGTCTCAGAAACAACGAAAAAAGTAGTTTTTACAAGGGATAGTGGAAAATGCCAATGTTGCGGCAGTTCTGAAAATTTAGAATATGACCATGTAGTGCCTTACTCATGCGGAGGTGATAGTAGTGTTTCAAATATTCAGTTACTTTGTAGAAAATGTAATCGTAGTAAATAGAATAGTTGTTATTGCAAAGCACATAACAAAAAAGTTGGAACAGATTGTTGTCAAGGAGAAACAAAGAAAAGAACTAAAACTAGTTCTAAATTATATTCAACTACTGCAAAACAATGTACAGGAACAACACAAAAAGGCGCAAGATGTAAAAATAGGATAACACATCCTAGTGGTCGTTGTCATCACCACCGATAAAAATAAACATTAAATTAACCAATAAGATTTTTTAATATGGCCTTATTATTTGCTATTGATAAAGACACAGAAGAAGTAATTGTTTCAGAATCTCCAAAGGGAAGCAATAAAATTAATTTTATAGAGCGAATTAAACGAGCTGATAATGAAACAATATATCATACCGTTCAAGCATTGACAAGTATTACTAAACCAAATAATTTTGATGAAAAAATCTTTAAGTCTATTGACAAAGTTTGTCAAATGATATATGATAAACACAAAGAAAGTTCATAATCTATTAAATAATAAATACAAAATAATGGGGAAATTCAGAGTAATGGCAGCCACTAACAATGGCTATAAGTAATAGCGGTTTAAGTGATAAAACGAAAGACAAAATATAAAGTAAAGGTCAGTGCAAAACCGAAAGGTTTGTGAGTAGAAATCCGCTACTACTCATACACTAGAACGTTCCCGGTGTACAAAGGAAACGATAGTGCAACGAATAAAGATCATATTTAACGCAAAATAAGCAACGAATAATTATGATTTGCGACGAATAAAAGTTATTTTCGTTGCAAATAATGCATTGAATGGAAGCTTTTATACATCAAAAGGACAAGTGGCCAGAATTTACATGGAATAGTAATGATTTCTTGGATTTGTTGAGTGAGGCACGGAATTTACAAGGTAGACTTTTTGGGAAAATGGAAACATTTGGTTTTGATTTGAGAAATGAGGCGCTGCTTGACACCTTGACGCTTGATGTATTAAAATCATCGGAGATTGAAGGAGAGTTTCTTAATCCTGACCAAGTACGTTCATCAATTGCTCGCAGATTAGGAATGGAAATAGCAGGAGCAGTTGAGTCCGACAGGAATGTAGAAGGAGTAGTCGAAATGATGCTTGATGCAACTCAAAAATGTTTTGATCCATTGACTGTGGACAGACTTTTTGATTGGCATGCTGCTTTATTTCCAACAGGCAGAAGCGGCATGTATAAAATAACTGTTGCTGATTGGAGAAAAGATACTACAGGACCTATGCAGGTTGTTTCTGGAGCAACGGGAAAAGAAAAAGTTCATTTCGAGGCTCCTAATTCAAATCTGGTGGAAAGAGAAATGATCCAATTTTTAGATTGGTTCAATACTAGTAAAATTGACTTGGTAATTAAAGCTGCGGTTACTCATTTATGGTTTGTAACTATCCACCCTTTTGAAGATGGAAACGGAAGGATAGCAAGGGCATTGACAGATATGCTTCTTGCACAGTCTGACAAAAGCAACCAACGCTTCTATAGCATGTCTGCACAGATTCGATTAAAAAGGAAGCAATATTATGAGGTGTTAGAAAAAACACAAAAGGGTAATTTAGACCTAACCGACTGGATAGTATGGTTTCTAAACTGTTTGATTAATGCGTTAAAAGCTACAGATTCAATACTAACAGGAGTATTATTCAAAGCGGATTTTTGGCAAAAACACATTGAAACAGGAATAAATGATCGTCAAAGAAAATTGTTGAATAGATTAATGGATGATTTCGAAGGAAAGTTAACATCTTCAAAATGGGCGAAAATGGCAAAATGTTCCAAAGACTCGGCAGTTAGGGATATTAATGATTTGATTGAGAAAGGAATATTACAAAAAGAATCAGCAGGAGGAAGAAGTACAAATTATGAACTGATAGGAATGTCAGCTGCTAACAAAAAATATACGTAATGTGGGTTTTAGAGATAACTTAAAGAACATTAACAAGCATAACAGCAAATTGAAAGTAATAGTTTTTTTATTCTGCTACCATTCATATCCAAATCCATTACCCTACTCCTCGGCAGCGGGGCGGTCTAGCGCCGTTACTTGATAGTCCAAGGCGTTTTCTTCACCTGCCAAGCGAATGATGTCCTTGTCAATCTTTTTAAATTCCCGAGAAGCGTCGTTATATTGGTTTACGACCGTGCCTATGGTTCTGCCCAAGCGGCCGTGTACGTCCTCAAAAGCGTTGAGGTGCTTGCCAAGTTTTTCCACATTCTTTAGGATGTCCTGAATGGAGTTTTCAATTTTGAGGTTGTGCAGCGCCTTTACCGTTATTTGCAGCATCGGAAACAGGCTCATGGGCGATACGATCATCACCTTTTTTTCATAGGCATAAGACACCAAATCGCGCGAGTTAATCTGCAGCGTGCCTACCCTAGAGTTCAACAGGTCTTGGTAGAGGCCATCGGCAGGAATAAACATATAGGCATAGTCGGTAGTGGTTTCGTTGGGGCGTATGTATTTGGCAGTTTCGTCTATGCGCTTTTTGATATCGCCCTTAAAGGTTTGCTCCAAGGCCTTAATCGCCTCGGGGTCGCTGCTCTCCACCATTTTGTTGTAGTTGTCCAAAGAGAACTTGGCATCTATGGGAATGATAAAATCCCCCACCTTGACAATGGCATCCACCATTTCCCCATTGGAAAAACTGTATTGCATCACAAACAACTCGGGTGGCAAGACGTTAGCCAATAGGTTTTCGAGCTGTATCTCCCCCAAAATACCACGCTGCTTGGAATTGCCCAATATCTTCTCCAAAGTCTTCATTTGGTTGGCAAAGCTCAATACCTGTTCGTTGGTTCCCTTGATTTCAGACAAGGCCTTGGTCACGTCGGTAATGGCTTTTTTAGATTCGGTAAACTGTTGGGCAATGGATTGGTTAGACGAGCGTTGGTAGTCGCTTATGCCCTTGGTGATGTTGTCGAGCTTCTGCTCTAGCTCCACACGGGTTTCTTTGGCATTGGCATCTGTTTCTTTGCGAATGCCCTGTATCTCTTCGCGCAGCTGCGCATTGAGTTGCATCAGAAATTCATTGGTCACGCCAGCAGACTGGCTCTTTTGGCTTATAAAATAAAAGACCACCAATGCCAAGACAACAACAAGTACAGGAATCCAGTCCATCAAAAAAATGTTTGCTTAAATATACGTGAAATTGACCAATGCGCTACTTGCTCAAATACATCTTACGGCGTCCGTACAACTCATAGAATGCATCGTCCTTAAGGCTATCTATAAATAAGATACTCTCGCCCGTACTCTTCATTTCTGGACCCAGCGCCTTGTCAACATTCGGAAATTTATTAAACGAAAAGACAGGTTGCTTGATGGCAAAACCCTCTAGCTTGGGTTGAAAATCAAAGTCCTTCACTTTTTTGTCGCCCAGCATTACCTTGGTGGCGTAGTTCACGTAAGGCTCCTTATACGCCTTGGCAATAAAGGGAACCGTCCGGGATGCACGTGGGTTGGCCTCAATGATGTAAACGATATCGTTCTTGATGGCAAACTGAATGTTAATCAGTCCAACCGTATTGAGCGATAGAGCAATTTTTCTGGTGTGATCCTTAATCTGCTGCATCACAAAGTCGCCTAAGTTAAAGGGCGGCAAGGTCGCATTGGAATCGCCCGAGTGGATACCGCAGGGTTCTATGTGCTCCATGATTCCGATGATATAAACGTCTTCACCGTCGCAAATGGCATCGGCTTCGGCCTCAATTGCACCGTCTAGGTAGTGATCCAACAGCAGTTTGTTGTTGGGTATTTTATGTAATAAATCCACCACATGCTTAACCAGTTCATCTTTGTTGATGACAATTTTCATTCCCTGACCACCCAACACATAAGATGGGCGTACCAGTATGGGGAAGTTTAATTCGTCTGCCAAGGCAAGGGCTTCGTCTGCGGTTTCTGCAACGCCAAATTCTGGATAAGGAATGTTGTTTTCCTTGAGTAGTGTGGAGAAACTCCCACGGTCTTCTGCCAAATCCAACGATTCGAAGCTGGTGCCCATGATTTTAACACCATAGCGCTCCAGTTTCTCTGCCAGCTTTAGGGCTGTTTGCCCACCCAACTGAACAATAACGCCTTCGGGTTTTTCGTGTCGGATGATATCGTAGATATGCTCCCAGAAGACAGGTTCAAAGTAAAGCTTGTCAGCCGTGTCAAAGTCGGTAGAAACCGTCTCGGGGTTGCAGTTGATCATGATGGTTTCATACCCGGCTTCGGCAGCTGCCAATACGCCGTGTACACAGCAGTAATCAAATTCAATCCCCTGACCAATTCTGTTAGGTCCAGAGCCCAATACCACCACTTTCTTTTTGTCGGTCACCATACTTTCGTTGTGCACATAGGAATTGCCGTCAGCGGTTTCCATGGTACTCTCAAAAGTGGAGTAGTAATAAGGAGTCTTGGCCGTAAATTCAGCAGCACAGGTATCCACTAGTTTATAGACACGGTGAATGTTCAGCGCATCTCGTTTGTTGTAGACCTCACTTTCCAGACAACCCAACATATGGGCAATTTGTCTGTCGCCATAGCCCTTTTGCTTGGCTTCTAACAGCAAAGGTTTTTCAATGGTATCAATCGAAAAGTTTGAAATTTCTTTCTGCAAGTTGAACAATTCCTCATACTGATTCAGATACCACATGTCTATCTTGGTGATGTCGTATATCTGACTGAGCGGAATGCCCATCGCAATGGCATCGTAAATGACAAAAACGCGGTCCCAAGAGGCGTGGGTTAGTTTATCAATAATTTGATTGTAATCGGTATAGCCCTTGCCGTCTGCACCCAGTCCGTTCCGCTTAATCTCTAGCGATTGCGTGGCCTTGTGCAAGGCTTCTTGGAACGATCGTCCAATACCCATCACCTCACCAACGGCTTTCATCTGCAAGCCTAGGGTGCGGTCAGAACCTTCAAACTTATCGAAGTTCCAACGTGGAATTTTAACAATTACATAATCGAGTGTTGGCTCAAACAAGGCAGAAGTAGACTTGGTGATCTGGTTGTCTAGTTCATCTAGTCTATAGCCAATGGCGAGCTTGGTAGCCACTTTGGCAATGGGATAACCCGTTGCCTTACTTGCCAATGCCGAGGAGCGCGAAACCCGTGGGTTAATCTCAATGGCAATAATATCTTCTTTATCATCGGGGCTAACGGCAAACTGTACGTTACAGCCACCTGCGAAGTCGCCAATGCTGCGCATCATCTTAATGGACATATCACGCATTTTCTGATAGGTCTTATCGGAGAGTGTCATGGCAGGCGCAACGGTAATGGAGTCTCCTGTATGAATACCCATAGGATCCATGTTCTCAATAGAACAGATAATCACAACGTTGTCGTTATTGTCACGAAGGAGTTCCAGTTCGTATTCTTTCCACCCCATCATGGCTTTGTCAATCATGACCTCATGTATGGGCGAGATTTCAAGACCGCGTCTTAGCAGTTCTTCAAAGTCTTTTTCTTCATAGACAATGGCAGCACCGGCACCTCCAAGGGTGTAGGAAGCACGAATACAAAGAGGGAAACCAAATTCCTGGGCAATTTCTTTTCCTTTAAGAAAAGAGGTTGCCGTGGCTTGTGGCGCCATAGGAACATCGATTTTTTCCATAAGCTCGCGGAACTTTTCGCGGTCTTCGGTAATGTTTATGGCGTCAATATTAACCCCAATCAACGTTACGTCGAAGTCTTTCCAAATGCCTTTTTCATCAGCTTCAATACACAAGTTAAGCGCAGTTTGGCCACCCATGGTGGGCAATACGGCGTCAATATGTGGATGTTCCTTGAGAATCTGAATGATGGATTTTGTGGTGAGAGGCAACAAATAAACATGATCGGCCATTGATGGATCGGTCATGATGGTTGCGGGATTGGAGTTGATGAGTATGGTCTCAATGCCGTCCTCTCTCAGAGAGCGAAGCGATTGTGAACCGGAGTAATCAAACTCGCAGGCTTGGCCGATGATGATAGGGCCGGAGCCGATAATTAGGATACTGTTAAGGTCTTTTCTCTTTGGCATAAATTGCAACTAAATGTTGGTCAAAAATCTCTCGAATATATATAAAAAAAGGTGTTACTGTAATAGTAACACCTTGAAGTTTTAAACGGTTTATTCACTTATTTTTTGTGACGTGGTTCTGATGAGACAGATATCTTTTTACGTCCCTTTGCGCGACGTGCTGTTAATATCTTGCGTCCGGCTGCAGAAGCCATACGCTCCATGAAGCCGTGTTTATTACGACGCTTTCTTCTCGAGGGTTGAAATGTTCTTTTCATCAATGTTTTCTTAAAGACGGCTGCAAATATACAATAACTCGTATAAGAACAAACTACACTACCGCAGAAATATGTAAATTTGTTGTCTAAATCGTAGATATGTTTCCAAAATTCATAAAAATTGTACTCGCAATCGCTTCTATAGGATATGCCGTTTACCAATTTATTGAAGGAAATATCGGTAATGGAATTGCGATGATCTTCCTAGCCGGTATTTTTGTTTTTCTTTATTATAAAAATGAATTGATCTTACTTTCTTTCCTACGCCTACGCAAACAAGACTTCGAAGGGACCCAACGCTGGTTGAACAGAATCAAAAACCCTGAGTCTGCACTTACGCAAAAGCAACAAGGCTATTTTTATTTTCTACACGGTGTGATAGAAGCACAAAAAAACCTGACCAAAGCAGAACGCCACTTCAAAAAAGCCATTTCACTGGGTCTTAATATGAAGCACGATTTGGCCATGGCCAAACTCAGCCTCGCTGGTATTGTGATGCAGAAAAGACGTAAACGTGAAGCCACATTACTCCTAAACGAAGCTAAAAAATTGGACAAGCAGAACATGCTCGCCGATCAAATCAAGCTGATGCAGCAGCAATTAAAGAAGATTTAACTAAGCTTGCGTTAAGATAATCCGCGGTAAGTTTTGATTAAACCATTGTGCGTGTGTCATGATCATGACGTGTGTTCCTTTGGGAACTGGGATAAAATCCTTTAAGTGCAGGGCTGGGAATACCATATCATAAGTTCCGTGAATATGTGCTACGTTGGGCAACGGCGCATCTTGACTCCAATTAAAAAGGACTTCCAACGACCAGTTCAGGTATTCTGGCGATCGAACAGAAAGGTATTTTTTATTTAAATCCATGCGCTTTCGTGCAGTAGGGCCAAAAACAAAACCTACAAAATCTTCTAAATTGTCAATCCACTGAACGGGAAAAAACTTGTAAGCACTTGTCTTACGGGTAATACGCATATGAATGGGAAACTCACGCCAGGTTCGCACGCTTGAAATGATGATAACCTTCCGACAAGAAATAATTTTAGACATTTCTTGCACCAATATCCCACCAAAAGAGACCCCGATTAAAACAGGATTGGGATGTGTCACTTTTTCGCACATACGTTCGGCATATGACACCAGGGATTCGTCCTGGTTAGGCATAAACCAAGACAACAAATGTACCTCGAAAGGGCTGCTGAGTTTTATGCGCTCAAAAATCTCATTATTAGCAGCCAAACCGGGCATCATATAGACATGAATGGCAGCACTCTTCTTCATTGCAAACTAAATGTACATAAAATTTTTGTAAATTTGCAAGCTAGCAATTAATTAATGGATAAAATCAACGTTACTGACAACGCCTTTTTGCGCCAATTTGAAACGGAAGTTCAAGGTGAGCTTGCCAAAATAGAATACGCGCAGCAGGAACGCAAAATCTTTTTAACCAAACTCGTAGTTCCAAAAGAAAAGTGCCCGAACGATTTTAGCGATGCTTTTATCAAGGAAGTATTATCAATCATAGCAGAGCGAAACATCAGTATGATGCCAACCAGCCCTGAGATTGTACGTTTTATCCGCAAGAACAAACGCTACAGAAGCATGCTCCCTATTGGAGTACGTATCTAGGTTCGCTAGGCTGTAACCGCCGTTGTTACATCAAAATTTACCAAACCATCATCATCAATTGCAGTCAAGCGTACGCGCTGTATGGTATTGCATAGGGCCGGATTCCAAAAGGCTTTTACTTTAACGTAATTAGGGGTAAATCCATGGATAAATCCATTCTTGTTTTCAGACTCAAACAACACTTCTTGTTCAGTACCCAATTGGCTTTCATAAAAAGCACGTCGCTTTTTTTGAGACAAACCCCTTAACATCTTACTCCTTTTGGCACGAACCGCTTTAGGAACAACAGCAGACATACCAGCCGCAAGAGTGTTCTCACGCTCCGAATAGGTAAATACGTGTAGGTATGAAACATCAAGTTCTTTGAGGAAATGATAGGTTTCCATAAAATGTTCTTCTGACTCTCCAGGAAAACCTACAATAACATCAACCCCTATGCAAGCATGGGGCATACGGGCTTTTATCTGCCCCACCCGCTTGACGTACAACTCACGCTGATATCTCCTGCGCATGGCAGCCAAAATCTCGTTGCTACCACTTTGCAGCGGTATGTGAAAATGGGGTACAAAACGCTTGGAATCTGCTACAAAGTCAATGATTTCTTGACGTAATAAATTGGGCTCTATAGAAGATATGCGTATGCGTTCCAAACCAGACACCTCGTCCAAAGCGCTTACCAAATCAAAAAACGTATGGTCGTGTTTCTTAGCACCAAATTCGCCCTTGCCAAAGTCACCAATATTAACCCCCGTCAACACCACCTCTTTGATGTCTTGCGCAGCGATTTCATTTGCTTGCCTAAGGATATTATCAAGTGTATCGCTACGTGAAAAACCACGCGCCAAGGGAATGGTACAGTAGGTGCATTTGTAGTCGCAACCATCTTGAACCTTTAAAAATGCGCGTGTGCGTTCGCCAATGGCATAACTCCCAATATACTGCTCCACGGCATCAATAGAACAAGCGTGAACAGCAGTTTCAGAAGCCGTCTTGCTCTCAACAAAATCCACCACATTAAACTTTTCGTTGGCACCTAAGACCAAATCCACTCCGTCCAATGCAGCCAATGCTTCGGGTTTAAGTTGTGCATAACAGCCTATGGCCACCAAAAAACCTTCGGGGTTTTGCTTGAGCGCTTGCTTGACTATGGTTTTGAATTTTTTATCTGCATTTTCTGTAACCGAGCAAGTGTTGATAACGTATACATCTGCAGGCGTATCAAAAGCGGTTTCGGTGTAGCCTGCTGCCTTAAAAGAACGGGCAATAGTCGATGTTTCTGAAAAATTCAGCTTACATCCCAAAGTGTAAAAAGCTACCGAACCTGTGGAAGACATCTTGTTGTTTTTGCAAATATAATCCTATATGAATGAGGTGCAACCTGCCTAGTGGCGGAATTGCTTGGTGGCAGCAAACAAATGTGTCAAAATAGCTTTGTCTTCAGCAGACATATCTTGACCACGTCGGGCCATAACCACAGCAGCCGTATTTAGCATCTTGTTCAAATTATTTTCAGTCATGCCCTGAGATCCACCTCGTGAAAAACTGGGAATGAACGTCTGTGGAAAACCTATGCTAAAAATACTACAACCAACGCCTACAACAGTAGCTGTATTAAAAGGCGTTTGTATGGCTGTTTTGGAATGGTCGCCCATAATGAGGCCACAAAACTGCAAACCAGTGGATATAAATTTTTGTTGGGTGTAGTTCCAAGCACGGGTGTTACCGTAATCGTTTTTAAGGTTTGAAGCGTCGGTCGCAGCGCCCAAATTACACCACTCCCCTATTGCGGCATTACCCAAAAAGCCATCATGCCCTTTATTGCTGTTGCCAAGCATCACCACGTTATTGAGCTCGCCACCTACCTTACAATGTGGTCCAATACTGGTGCCGCCATAGATTTTGGCGCCCATTTTAATAACGCTGTTTTTACCTATATATGTAGGTCCACGAAGCAAAGCGCCTTCCATAACGGTTGCATCATCGTCAATGATAATGGGCCCGTCTTGTGTGTTGTATACTGCTGCAAACGAAGTGACATTTGCGCCAAGCATCACCGGATATTTTCCGTGGTGTTGGTTGGTTTCGTTTAGTTTGTTGTTGTGTGTAGCACTAAAAAAAGTGACATCCTCAATCAGGACCTCCGCATTTTTGGAGAACAAATCCCACGGATAGCGAACAAGACTTATTTCAGTGGCTATGTCAATGGCTTCAAATGTTTCCAATGCCTTGTCCGTACTAGCGCCAGCACCACTAAAAGCAATCATGGTACCGTTGCACATCAGTTTCTGTCCGTCCTTTAAATCTTTGATTGCTGCTAGGAGTTCCGGGTTGGGCAGGCATCCCGCCATGACTGCAAGGTCAAAAGAAGGGGTTGCTGCCTGAAGGTATGTTTCTGTTTCAACGACAACCTCAGCATGCAGTGCAAGTGACCATCGCTTGGCTAACGTCATGCCGCCGAGCAGCAAATCAGCAACAGGTCTGGTGTAGACCAAAGGCAGTAGATCGGAACGGTTTGGACCGTCATATAAGCAAATACGCATGTATCAAAGATAGGTGGAAATAAAAAAACCTCCATAAGGAGGTTTTAAATTTGATTCGCATTCAAAATTATTTTTTGAATTTGGCGTATTTGTTCTTGAACTTGTCAATACGTCCAGCCGTGTCTACAAGTTTAGATTTACCTGTATAGAATGGGTGTGATGTACGTGAAATTTCCAGTTTAACTAACGGATATTCAACACCATCTACTTCAATTTTGTCCTTAGCGTTGGCAGTTGACTTTGTTATAAAGACGTCTTCATTAGACATATCCTTGAATGCTACCAAGCGATAATTGTCGGGATGTATACCTTGTTTCATAATGCGTTTCCTTTTAATGGGGGTGCAAATCTAATTATTTTATCTAAATTTACCATACACTTAATCCTTAAAAAACAACATATGGGAACTTCACCAAAATTAGGAGCTTATAATTATCGCTATGGTGCCATGGCTGGCGGCATTGGAATCGCGTTTAGCATCATGCTTTTCTTTATGGACATGACTTATGATCAATCACCTGTTATTCAGACAATTAATGTCTTGATACCTGCATCAATGGCAGTAATAGCCATCACAACATTCAAGAAAGACAATGCAGGGCTTCTTGCTTTAAAACAAGCCATCAAACTAGGGGTTGGTGTGTTTTTAGTAGCCGGAATTATCGGATTAGCGTACTTTACTGTCTTTATCAATTTTGTTGAAACAGACTTTATTTCAAATACCGCTGCTTTACAAGCCGATGCACTGCGCGAAGCACAACCAACTATGGATGAGGATATTATTGAAATGCAACAAACCAATACAGAAAAATACTTCTACATAAGCTATCCATTCATTTTGATTATGAATGTCCTTATCGGACTTGTCATTGGATTGGTAACCGGCTTATTCACAAAAAAGCGTTAATTGACCAAACAGCCAAACTTATCGATTGTCATTCCGTTTTTAGATGAGGAAGCATCCCTTCCGGAACTCTACGCATGGATTGTTCGTGTTTTAGACAAGGCTGAGCTCAGTTTTGAAATTATTTTTATTGACGACGGCAGCACCGACAACGCTTGGGACTGGGTTTCAGCTACCATTGCACAAGACAAACGCATTCGCGGCATTCGGTTTTTGCGCAACTACGGCAAGTCGCAAGCTTTGCACGCGGGCTTTTTAGCTTGCACAGGCGAAGTTGTTTGCACCATGGATGCCGATTTGCAAGACTCGCCAGAGGAGTTACCGGAACTGTATCAACTTATTGCCCACGGAAATTACGACATGGTTTCAGGGTGGAAAAAGAAAAGATACGACTCCATACTATTTAAAAATATTCCCTCTAAAATTTTCAACTGGTCTGCAAGACTGGTGTCGGGCATCAAACTACACGATTTTAATTGTGGCCTAAAAGCCTACCGTAGTGATGTGGTCAAAACCGTTGAAGTGTATGGCGAAATGCACCGCTATATCCCCGTGTTGGCCAAGCAAGCTGGTTTTGGAAAAATCGGAGAGAAAGTAGTGCAACACCAAAAACGCAAGTTTGGTCATTCTAAATTTGGAGCCGACCGCTTTGTAAAGGGTTTTTTAGACTTAATCACCCTGTGGTTCCTGCATCGCTTTGGTAGAAGACCCATGTATTTTTTTGGGCTAATTGGCAGCATTATGCTGATTATGGGCTTTAGTTTCTCCCTATATCTTGGCATTGATAAACTATTTGTCAATCCCGCCGGAAGAATGATTGCCGAAAGACCTCAATTCTTTGTGGCGCTTACAACCATGATACTCGGAAGCCAGTTCTTTTTAGCTGGATTTTTGGGTGAAATTGTAATTCGAAACAGAGACCACAAAACGAGGTATAAAATAAAAGAACACTTACCCCCTAACTCTAAAGGGAATATGTAAATTTGTGTTTTAAAATTTACCCATGAGTACATCTTTTTTAACGCAAGCCGCTGCCTGGGAACTCCCCCCATTTGACGATGAAACAAGACAAGCTGTAGCCGAATTAAAAAACAACCCCACTGCACTAGAAGATGCGTTCTATAAGGATTTGGCCTTTGGCACAGGCGGCATGCGAGGTGTTATGGGCGTGGGCACCAACCGTGTAAACAAGTACACCTTTGGTAAAACAACGCAGGGTTTAAGCAATTACATCAAGGCGCAGTTTCCAAACGAAACGCCAAGCGTGGTAATTGGCTATGATTGTAGACACAACAGCAAGGAACTCGCACAAACCGTTGCTGATATTTTTTCAGCAAACGACATCAAAGTCTATTTATTCACAGATTTACGGGCAACGCCCGAGGTTTCTTTTGCCGTACGTCACCTAAACTGTCACTGTGGTATCGTGCTTACGGCATCGCATAACCCACCAGAATACAATGGCTATAAGGTGTATTGGCAAGACGGCGGACAGATTGTTCCGCCACAAGACAACGGCATCATAACGGCCATCAACAATACGGCCTATGAAGATATTTTGTTTGATGCCAAACCAGCACATATTACGCCCATCGACCACGTCATAGACGAAGCCTTTCAGGATGCTTCTGTTGCAGTTGGTCGTATTGGAAATGGGAATCGCGAAAAGGTCAAGGTGGTATTTACGCCGCTACACGGCACTTCTGTAACTGCCATTCCACAGGTATTAAAAAAAGCAGGATATAAGCATGTCACGATAATCGAAGAACAGGCCAAACCAGACGGAGACTTTCCAACGGTAAAATCGCCCAATCCAGAAGAGCCCGAAGCCCTGCAAATGGCGATGGAAAAAGCCAATGCCATTGGCGCTGATATTGTGATTGGAACCGATCCCGATGCAGACCGCCTGGGGATAGCCGTAAGAAACGAAAACAACGAACTCGAACTCTTAAACGGCAACCAGGCGATGGTGGCCATGACGGACTTCATCTTAAGCAAAGGCAAATACACGGTCGAAGAAAACCCGTTTGTAGGCTCGACTGTAGTTTCTACTCCCATGATGAGCGTCTTGGCAAATCACTATGGTGTTGAATGTAAGCTTGGACTTACGGGCTTTAAGTGGATTGCTCAAATGATCGAACACTACCCCAATCAGAAATGCCTTGGTGGTGGTGAAGAAAGTTTTGGATATATGGTTGGCGACTTTGTTCGTGACAAAGATGCCGTAACGGCTGCCCTACTGGCGTGTGAATTGGTTACCGAGGCCAAATCAAATGGCAGTTCGTTCTTTAATGTGCTGTTGGAATCCTATGAAAAATTGGGTTGCTTTCAAGAGCGCTTGGTTTCATTGGTCAAAAAAGGAAAATCGGGTGCTGAGGAGATTGAAAAAATCATGGATCGTTTCAGGAAAGCACCACCCAAGCATATTGACGGCAGTCCAATTCGTTTTATAGAAGACTATGCAACCGCTGTTAGAACTGTCGTAAATACGCAAGAAAAAGAAATGATACCTTTGCCCAAAGCAAATGTGTTAATTTTTATAGCTGAAGATGGTACGCGAGTAGCTGCAAGACCCAGCGGCACAGAACCTAAAATAAAGTTTTACGTGAGTGTAAATACAAACCTTAATTCCACTCGTGACTATAGAACGACTAAAGATCAACTCGATCAAAAAATGGATCGCATTTTGGCTGAATTAGGGATGTAAGATGAGTCCTATTAGATACATACTGCGCTACGCACTTCCGTACAAGGGGTATATTGCACTTAATATTGTGTTCAACATACTGTATGCGCTTTTTAATGCAGCCTCTTTTTTGGCTTTGATGCCTATGCTAGAAGTACTTTTTGGGAACAACGAGGCACCTGCAACAATGCCTACGCGAGAAAGCAGCAATTCCTATCAAGAATATATCTTTGACTCTTTTAGATTTCAAATTACTGATTATGCCAAAGGCGATGCCACAAAAGCATTGATGTTGGTGATTGGTGTGATTTTGATCACCTTTTTGCTGAAAAACCTCTTTAATTATTTTGCCGTCTTTTTTATTACCTATATGCGTAATGGCGTGGTGAAAGACCTACAACGCAACCTTTATAAAAAGTTAATTTCATTTCCTGCCAGTTTCCATGCCAACAATAAAAAAGGAGATGCGATATCCCGTGTAACCTCTGATGTTACTGAAGTACAACGCTCTTTTTTGAGTGTGTTTGAAATGCTTATTCGGGAACCGCTGACCATTCTATTTGCACTGATTGCCATGTTTGCTTTAAGCGCAAAACTCACGCTGTTTGTTTTGGTATTCATACCCATAGCAGGCTGGCTCATTTCAATTGTTGGAAAAAGTCTAAAGTCGCGTTCAGAAAAGGTGCAAAAAGAACAAGGAGAGCTACTTTCCTATTTGGAAGAATCGCTTACGGGCATACCCATCATTCAAATTTTTACTGCAGAAAATATATTCAATAAAAAATTTGCTGCTGTAACCAAGCGACTTTTTAATTTTTCGAATAAGCTTGTTCATAGAGAGAGCCTCGCCAGTCCAATAAGTGAATTTTTGGGTGTGGCGGTTATTGGCACCATCTTATATATAGGCGGACGACTTGTATTGGTCGATCAATCCATGAGCGGTGAAGAGTTTATTACCTACATGACCTTGGCCTATGGTGTACTTACACCAGCCAAATCCATGAGTAGAGCCGTATATAGCATTCGAAAAGGAAATGCTGCCGCACAACGTATTATGGAATACCTCTTCCACAAATCAGAAATTCAATCACCTGCCAACCCAGCAGCATTGCCTGAATTTTCATCTGAAATTAATTTTGAAAACATACAGTTTAAGTATGAAGACGAAACAGTAATTGATGGGTTTAATTTAAAAATACCCAAAGGAAATTCTGTAGCGCTTGTAGGCGCATCGGGAAGTGGCAAAACTACCATAGCCAACCTGTTGGCACGTTTTTACGATCCACAACAGGGAACTATTAGTATTGACAACACATCCATTGATTCCGTTGATTTAAAAGAACTGCGAAGTATGTTTGCCTATGTTACGCAAGACGCCATATTGTTTCATGATTCGGTCAAGGAAAACCTACTCATAGCAAAACCTAACGCATCGGCAAAAGAACTAGAAACAGCATTGCAAATTGCAAATGCATTTGATTTTGTGACCCAACTACCACAGGGTATTGACACCGTAATTGGCGATGCAGGAAACAAACTTTCAGGAGGACAGAAACAACGCTTGGCCATTGCAAGGGCGGTACTCAAAAATCCACCTGTAATGATTCTAGACGAAGCCACCTCGGCGTTGGATACCGAGTCTGAAAAACTGGTGCAAGATGCACTTCAAAAAATGATGCAAAACCGAACCTCATTGGTCATTGCACACCGCTTATCTACAATCAAAAGTGCAGATGAAATCATTGTTCTGGATAAAGGAAAAGTGGTGGAAAGAGGCACTCACAAAGCACTGTTGGCTCAAAATGGTGTGTATAAAAAACTAATTGAGCTACAATCATTCGACTAACACTATGCGGTTACACAAAAATTTAGTTCTGGCAGTTCTTAACGGTCTGCAACAGATATTTAATGAAGAAAAATATGCAGATAAGGTTGTGGCGCAAGTCCTCAAAAGCGACAAACGCTGGGGAAGTCGTGACCGTGGCTTTATTGCAGAAACTACTTATGAGATTGTGCGTTGGAAGCGTCTTTATGCTGCTATTGCAAACGTACAAGAACCTCTAAACCGCCAAGACTTTTGGCGCATTTTTGCTGTTTGGGCGACCCTCAGAGGCTATGTATTGCCAGATTGGAAACCACTTGAAGGAACCCCCACACGACGTATTAAGGGAAAATTTGAAGAACTACGCCAAGAACGCAAATACCGTGAGTCTATCCCCGATTGGCTGGATGAATTGGGGTGCAAAGCCTTGGGCGAAAAGAAATGGACACTAGAGATGGAAGCGCTCAACACCATGGCACCAGTTGTGCTACGTGCCAATGCGCTAAAAACACTTCCTAAGCTGTTACGCAATGCGCTACTTGAAGAAAAAATTAAAACGCAGACCATCGCAAAATATCCCGATGCCTTGGTGCTTGACGAACGTGCCAATGTATTTAGCACGGAAACCTTTCAGCGAGGTTGGTTTGAAGTACAAGATGCTTCATCTCAATCGGTAGCGCCTTTTACACAAGTTGCGCCCGGAATGCGTGTAATAGACGCCTGTGCCGGTGCAGGAGGAAAGGCATTACACTTGGCTGCAATGATGGAAAACAAGGGTCAGTTGATCGCGCTAGACATTCATAACTATAAGCTGCATGAGCTCAAAAGACGCGCAAAGCGTGCGGGTGCTCACAATATCGAAACCCGACACATCGACAACAATAAGGTTATCAAAAAACTACACGGCTCTGCCGATAGGGTTTTGTTGGATGCGCCCTGTAGCGGTTTAGGAGTTTTACGAAGAAATCCCGATGCGAAATGGAAGCTAAGTCCAGATTTTATTGATCGTGTTGTGCTGGAACAACAACAGATATTAACGCAATACGCACACATGGTTAAGCCAGGGGGTAAGTTGATATACGTAACCTGTTCCATACTGCCACAAGAAAACGAGGCGCAAATTGCAGCCTTCAAAGAAACTGAGATAGGCAACGAATTTACATTAGAAAAAGAACAGCACTTGTGGCCAGCAGTAAACGGATTTGACGGCTTTTATATGGCCCGACTGCTACGAAAAGCCTAAGTTGTTGATAAATTGACGTGTTTCGTTTACTTTTTGCGGGAATAAACCCGTGCTCTTCATTACTACTATGCTTATTTTTGTGCCTTAATCATCATCTATGATTTGTTTCTTTGGCGATCCCAATAAACACATTTACGTTGTTCAGAAAGAACTTCCAATAGCTGAAGAAGATCAGCAAAAACTACAATGGCTTTTTGGCGGTTACCCCTTGCTGCGCAAGTCCTTTGTTCAAGCAGACCTCATCGGACCTCGAATTTCGATGATTACCCCTTGGAGTACCAACGCGGTGGAAATTTGCCACAACATGGGGCTAACAGACATCATCCGTATTGAACAATTTTGGGCAAAGGATAACATCGTTTTTGATCCCATGATTCACCAGCGTTTTAAGGAGTTGGATCAGCACATTTATGACACCAAGAAAGAGCCAGAAGCCATACAAGAGATTGATGATATTGCTGCGTATAACCAGCAAGAAGGCCTATCCTTAAGCGAGGACGAAGTTGCCTATTTGGAAGGCTTGGCAGTACGC
>Ga0209653_1001546_pt1 | contig 18349 bp, 17 predicted proteins | sample SaaInl6LU_22_DNA_FD_184644 | JGI IMG/M metagenome (GOLD analysis project Ga0209653, IMG submission 184644) | Marine microbial communities from expanding oxygen minimum zones in the Saanich Inlet - ESP_116LU_22_DNA (SPAdes) (version 2) | ecosystem: Environmental > Aquatic > Marine > Intertidal...
AGCGATTTTCGACGTGGATGGTAGATACTTCTTAGGTGCCACAGTTTAAGGAAGAGGGAATTGTCCTCAGAACCCATAAGTTGGGTGAAACGGACCGAATTATTACCCTGCTCAGCAAGAATTCAGGTCAGATTCGTGCGGTCGCTAAGGGGGTTCGCAAAACCTCTTCAAAAATTGGCGCCAGGCTTGAGCCATTCATGGCAGTAGAAGCTCAGTTTTATAAAGGGAAAAGCCTCGATGTTGTAACTCAGGTCGAAACTCTCGCCAGCTACGGCAAGCAGATAGTTTCCGATTACGACAGCTACTTGGCGGGCAGCAAAATGCTAGAAACTGCTGAGAGACTCACAAGAGAGACCTCTACGCAACAGCATTATCAGTTGCTAATGGGGGCTTTACGCTCTCTGTCCCGATTCGAACACGACCCGCAGTCGATCACTAACTCCTATCAACTTCGGGCATTATCCCTATCAGGTTGGACTCCAAGTTTTGATCAGTGTTCAGGTTGTCAGTCAGAAGGTCCTAATGAGCGGTTCCTAGTCCAGGTTGGAGGTGCAGTTTGCGAACAGTGCGCACCACCCGAGGCGAATCGACTGCATCCCAACACCATGATCCTTCTCGGGGCTCTGCTTAGTGGCGACTGGTCAATAGTTGACGATGCTGATAGTTTTTCTGCCGAGCAAGCGAGTGGCATTATCCGGGCATTCCTGCAGTGGCATCTGGAGCGAGGATTGAAATCAATGGACATATCGGAGACCAAATGAGCTTCAAAGACCCCTCCAGGCCCGCCCCAAAGTTTCAAAAAGTCCCGAAGCACATAGCCATAGTCATGGATGGAAACGGCAGATGGGCAAATAACAGAGGGCTGCCCAGAACAGAGGGACATAAAGCGGGGGAGCACGCTCTTCTCGAGGTCGTCAGCGGAGCGTTGGAAATTGGAGTTGAAGCAGTCAGTGCCTTCGCGTTTTCAACTGAAAACTGGCAAAGAGACCCCGAAGAGGTGAGATTCCTAATGGGATTCAATCGAGACGTCTTGAGAAGACGAAGAGAACAGCTGATTGACTGGGAGGTGAAAGTTGTTTGGTCGGGTTCAGAGAAAAGGCTCTGGAAAAGTGTTATCCGCGAGCTTAGGGAATCAGAACAAATGACGGCTCACCTAAAAAAAATGACATTGAACATGTGTGTAAATTACGGCGGACGGGCTGAAATTGTTGATGCCGCCAAGAGACTTGCGAAGCTTGCCAAGAATTCAGAGCTGGATCCAGAACGGATCACCCAAAAGACTTTGAATTCAGCACTTTATCAACCGGCATTGCCCGATGTTGATTTATTTATTCGCTCAAGTGGTGAACAAAGAATAAGTAATTTTTTGCCCTGGCAGTCAAGTTATGCAGAGATGGTTTTTAGCGAGACTCTCTGGCCTGACTTCACTCGGGAAACCCTTTGGGACGCAGTAGACATTTTCCAGTCCAGAGATAGAAGGTTTGGCTCGGCCAAAGACTCCTCTGGTCAAGGCTAAACTAGAGGCTGAACCTAAGAAAGGCTTAGATGGCAGCGCAATCCAAACTCGACCAGGTAATTTCACTTGCTAAACGCAGAGGGTTTGTGTTTCAAGCTGGGGAAATCTATGGAGGTTCTCGCTCTGCATGGGATTACGGACCACTCGGGGTGGAGCTAAAGGAGGCCATCAAGCGCGAGTGGTGGAGATCTGTTGTTAGCAGTCGCGAAGATGTTGTTGGCCTGGATAGTTCAATTATTCTTCCTAAGGCTGTTTGGGAAGCCAGTGGCCATGTCCAAGAATTTGTTGACCCTCTAATTGAGTGCACCAGCTGCCACCGAAGATTCCGAGCGGATCACCTGGAGGAGGCTTTTGAAGAAAAGAAAGGCCGCTCTCCCGAAAGCATTGCAGAAGTTCCCTGTCCTAATTGTGGAACTAAGGATGCATGGACCGAGCCAAAGCTGTTCAATGGTCTTTTGAAAACAACACTGGGCCCAGTCGAGGACGAGTCCGGTCTTCACTACCTCAGGCCTGAAACCGCTCAGGGAATCTTTGTGAATTTCAATAACGTATTGAATACCGCGCGCATCAAGCCACCATTTGGAATTGGTCAAATGGGAAAGAGTTTCCGAAACGAAATCACACCGGGAAATTTCATCTTTAGAACTCGTGAATTCGAGCAGATGGAGATGGAGTTTTTCGTCAAGCCAGGAACTGATGAGGAGTGGCACGAGTATTGGATCCAGCAGCGATACCAATGGTATGTCGATTTGGGAATCAATCCTGAGAACCTTCGTCTGTTTGAACACCCCAAAGACAAGCTCTCACACTACTCAAAGCGCACAGTAGACATTGAATATCGATTTGGTTTTCAGGGTGGTGAGTTTGGTGAGCTTGAAGGTGTGGCAAATAGGACAAACTTCGATCTAACAACGCACTCTCAACACTCCGGTGTCGATCTAAGCTACTTCGACCAGACAGAAGGTGAGCGATGGACACCATTTGTTATCGAGCCAGCGGCGGGTCTCACAAGGTCATTGATGGCGTTTTTGGTCGACGCCTACCACGAAGAGGAAGTCCCCAACGCTAAGGGGGGAACGGATAGCCGCACAGTCCTGAAGCTTCACCCAAGACTGGCGCCAGTAAAGGCAGCGGTTTTGCCATTGAGTAAAAACGATGAACTTACGCCAATAGCCAAGGAACTCGCCAACAAACTCAGGCAAATCTGGAGCATCGATTACGACGAGAGTGCGGCAATCGGAAGACGCTATCGCCGGCAAGACGAGATTGGAACTCCGTTCTGCATCACCGTTGATTTCGAGACCAAAGATGATCAATCGGTGACCATCCGCGAGCGAGACAGCATGGAACAAAAGCGCATACCGCTGGACCAGGTCGTGAACTACCTAGCTGAAAATTTGGTTTAGTTGCTCCAATACGGCCCACACAAAATCAAAACGCCAGTGGTTTTGGCCCCCATGGCGGGGATTACCAACACCGCTTTTAGAAGGCTTTGCCAGGATTATGGCGGTGGGCTGTATGTCGCGGAAATGGTTACCTCCCGGGCTCTTGTCGAAGAAAACCCCACATCTTGGCGTCTTGCAAGTCATCACCCGAGCGAACAAATTAGGTCTGTTCAGCTGTATGGAGTTGACCCAAAGACAATTGGCCAAGCAGTAGAGATGCTTCTGGAGAGAGACCGAGCCGATCACATTGACTTGAATTTTGGTTGCCCGGTACCCAAAGTCACCAGAAAAGGCGGGGGAGCGGCATTGCCTTGGAAGGAAGATCTTTTTGAGGCAATAGTCAAACAGGCCGTCAAAAGCGCGGGTGACATCCCAGTCACCGTAAAGATGCGCAAGGGCATAGATGATGACCATCTAACATTTCTAGACGCTGGAAAGGCGGCAAGGGATGCTGGTGTAAGTGCAATTGCCCTTCACGGAAGAACCGCGGTTCAGTACTACAGCGGGAAGGCGGACTGGCAAGCAATAGCTGAGTTGCGAGAAAGTCTTCCTGATGTGCAGGTTTTGGGAAATGGTGACATTTGGAGTGCGGCGGACGCAGTGGAGATGATGAAGCAAACCGGAGTTGATGGAATAGTGGTTGGAAGAGGTTGTCTCGGCCGACCATGGCTGTTCCGTGACCTTGAGCAGGCTATTGATCAATACCTAGAAAATCCAGCCGCCGATATTCGGGTCGATAAAGTTCAACCAGATCTAGGTGGGGTGATTTCTGCCTTTAGAAAGCATGCGGAACTTTTGGTGGAATTTTTCGAAAATGAGGATCATGCGTGCCGAGATATTAGAAAACACGTAGCTTGGTATTTCAAGGGATATCCGGTTGGTGGTGAGCTTCGTTCGGAGCTTGCACGTGTTGAGAGTATTGCGCAGATGGATGAAATTCTCTCTAAGCTGGAACCAGAGTTACCGTATCCAGGAGAAGAGGCCGAGGGTCCAAGGGGTAGGCAGGGAAATGCAAAAAAGAAATGCGTACTGCCGGAGAATTGGCTGGACAGCCGAAAACTTAACGAGCAACACAGTCATGAATTGCTGGAAGCGGAACTCTCGGTATCGGGAGGTTAGGGCGTGAAGCAAGCGAGCTACTCTGAATTTGCAACCGCCAGGTTCATACCTCAGTCAACCCCGAGATCAAACAGATCAGAGTTTGCTAGGGACAGGGCAAGAATTCTGCACAGCTCTGCGCTCAGACGCCTCAGTGCAAAGACCCAAGTTTTGTCCCCTGAAAGCGGAGACTTCGCAAGGACCAGGCTCACCCATTCATTGGAGGTCGCACAGGTCGGAAGAGAACTCGCGCTAATGCTTGGCTTGGACGCTGACTTGGTGGACATGGCCTGTCTCTCCCACGATCTCGGACACCCTCCTTTTGGCCACAATGGGGAAAGCGCTCTCAATCTTTGGGCAGCTGAGATTGGCGGGTTTGAGGGTAACGCCCAGACTTTCAGACTGGTAACAAAATTAGAGCAAAAGGTAATTGTTGATGGCATTTCGAGGGGATTAAATCTCACCAGAGCTTCCCTGGATGCAATCAGCAAATATCCCTGGAGGCTGTCGGAGGCAAAAAATCACATTCCCGGTGGAGTCAAATTTGGTGTTTACGAAGATGATCTAGAAATTTTTGTCTGGGCCAGAGAGGGAGCCCCTGATGGCCAAAAAGTAATTGAGGCCGAGGTGATGGATTTCAGTGATGATGTTGCCTACAGCGTTCATGATTTCGAAGACGCGGTTGTTGAGGGCTTCATTGACGTTAAGGAGATTAACGGAAACAGCATCATTGATGAGGTCATTAGCGGTGTCATGGACTGGTCCGAGTCAAAGCTCGAAAGAGACAATGTTTACTCAGCATTCGAGAGAATTAGAGCTAACGAGTACTGGATCACAAGTTTTGATGGCACGAGAGAAAATTTGGCCCAGTTGAAAAATCTAACCAGCGATCTGATCGGAAGTTTCGTGACACGGGTCTTTGAGGCCAATGGCGAGCTGTGGCAGGAATCAGATAGGCACCGGAAAAATTTGATAGTTCCTGAGACTGTAAGGGAAGAGATTGCAGTCCTAAAAGGTCTAGCTGCCACTTTTTTGATGACCAGTGATGATCGTCAGGACTACTACCGGAAGCAAAGGGAATTGCTTGTAGAGCTTGCTGACAAAATTTATGAAACTGGAATGGGTTTTGACCAGGTCACGAAGTTTTATTACGAAAATTCAAAGTCGGTCGATGACAAGAAACGAGCAGTCGTTGATGCAGTTGCCAACCTCACGGATGCTCACGCTTATTCTCTTCACTCCGAGCTTGTTGGGGAAGGTGCCAGTAAGTGAGCGGGAAAATCAGGCAGTCAGATATTGAGAACCTAAAAGCTCAGGCAAATATTGCCGATGTCATTAGTGACTATGTTGCTTTGAAGCCGTCGAGCGTTGGCTCCCTGAAGGGACTGTGTCCATTTCATGACGAAAAGACTCCGTCATTTAATGTTCGCAATGGCCAGGGGTATTATCACTGCTTTGGCTGCGGGGCTGGCGGGGATGTCTATAAGTTTTTGCAAGAAATCGAATCCTTGTCCTTCAGTGAGTCGGTTGAAAGAGTTGCATCCAAATCGGGCTACACACTTCACTACGACGATGTTGATTCGGGAGAGGTTCAGGCCAGAGCAAGAACCTTTGAGGCCAATCAACTAGCTAGCGCCTATTTCATTCAACAGCTTGCCTCGCCGGAGGCCAAACAGGCGAGAGAAACCCTTATCAGCAGGGGCTTCGACGCTGAATCCATGACTAATTTTGGAGTTGGATACGCGCCCAAGGGTTGGTCAAATCTGACTGAGCATCTGCGAGGCAAAGGATTTAGTGAAGAGGAGTTGGTTACTGCGGGCCTTGTCTCCAAAGGAGAGCGGGGGGTGTATGACAGGTTTAGGGGAAGACTGGTTTGGCCAATTAGGGATGCAAATAATCAAGTCTTGGGGTTTGGCGCCCGTCACCTATACGAAGATGACCAGGGTCCGAAATATCTCAACACTTCGGAGACGCCCGTTTATCACAAATCAAGGGTTCTTTATGGCTTAGACCTTGCGAAGAAAGCAATTGCAAAAAAGCGACAGGTGGTTGTTGTCGAAGGGTATACCGATGTCATGGCTTGTCATTTGGCAGGTGTAGACACCGCCGTTGCCACTTGTGGTACAGCCTTCGGAGAAGAGCACATAAAGGTGCTCAACAGACTGCTAATTGGCTCAGGCGATGCACCAGCCGAGGTTATTTTTACATTTGACCCAGACGCAGCCGGGACCAAAGCTGCATTGAGAGTTTATGGGGATAGTGAGAAATTCAATGCGCTTACCTTCGTCGCGACCGGACCGGATGGTTTAGACCCATCGGACCTGAGACAACAGCGGGGAGATTCAGCGGTTGAAGAGATGTTGGAAAGCAAAATCCCGCTCTTCGAATTTGTTATTAGGCATCGAATCGAGCAATTCGATTTAGTTCAACTCGAGAGTCGAATAGCTGCCGCTCGGGCAGCGGCGCCAGTAGTGGGGGAGATAACTGATCCTGCTTTGAGAATGGGGTACATACGAAAACTTGCAGACTGGGTGTCTCTCGAGGTTTCTGAGGTTGAGCCGATGGTAAACCAGCAGGCGAAAGCTGGCAAAAAAGAGTCTGTTCGGGATATGAGCATGGATAGACAAGAGCAACCTGTGGTTGAAGAAATTGACCGCATGGAGAGGGCTATCGCAGAAGTTTTGCTGCAGGTTCCCAGTTCTTACTCACCCGAGCAGCTCTCGAGGATAACCTCCGCTGGTTTCGGTTCATCTCAGCTACAACAAGTTGCCATCGTCATCCAAGACCTCGTTGAGAAAAAGGATTCCCCAGATTGGCTGAATCAAGTCGGGAATGCAGTCAGAGAGGAAGACCAACAATTATTTCGCCAGTTGGCGGTTGCTCCAATGCCTGCTAAAGACGAGCTTTCCTTACAAAAATATGCCAAGGGAGTGGTTCAAAAGGCGATGATGAACGCTCTAGACAGAGAGAAGTCAGACCTTTTGATGGCTCTACGAAGGTTCGATCCTGATAAGCAGCAGAAAGAAATGGAGCTGATTCAAAGGCATTTGCAAGATCTCGAACGCGAGAGAAGAGAACTGCAGTCTTAGTGGCGGCATTTATCTGATAATGTTTTCCTGCACCATTCCCCGGTAGCTCAATTGGCAGAGCATTCGGCTGTTAACCGAAGGGTTCCTGGTTCGAGTCCAGGCCGGGGAGCAAAAGGAGCTTGATGAATCGGATTCCTGTGGTAGCTGTGTCAGTCGGCATGGCTACCGGAATTTATGCGGTTTCTTTCGGTGCACTCGGCGTAACTGCCGGCCTCTCGATCCTCGAAACAATGCTTTTGAGCCTGCTGATGTTTAGCGGCGCGAGTCAATTCGCCTTTGTCGGAGTCGTCGCAACAGGTGGAATGGCAGCCATCCCAACTGCAATTGCTTCGGCTTGGCTTTTGGGAGTCAGAAACGGTTTTTATGCGCTACGAATGGCGCCAGTACTGGGGATGCCGGGAATTGCCAAGGTCCTCTCTGCGCAATTGACTATTGATGAGTCAACTGCGGTGGCTACAGCTCAATCGAGCCAATCCGGCGAACGTCGCGGTTTTTGGTGGACAGGCATCAGCGTCTTCGTTTTTTGGAACCTGATGACTTTGGCTGGTGCAGTGCTTGGTGATCAAATCGGAGACCCCGCAAATTATGGTCTTGACAGTGCGGCTGCGGCAGCATTTTTGGGTCTGGTTTGGCCAAGACTCAACAGCAATCTCTATCGCCTGATAGGTGTCTCTGCATTAGTTTTGGCAGTCAGCACCAGTGCATTTGTCCCGGCAGGCGTCCCAGTGCTTCTAGGCGCCGCTGTGGCGGCTGTTATCCAGTATTGGGGGAAGAGATGACGCTTGCAGTTATTGCCGCCTCCGTCGCCGTTTTCAGCTGGAAGTTTCTTGGATACCTAGTCCCTGAAAGATACGTGGCAAACCCCAGGTTCAAACAGCTGGCTGATGCGATTACTGTTGGATTGCTCTCTGCGTTGGTTGGAATTCAAGGATTCACCTCAGATAGTCAATTCACTATAGACAGCCGATTGCCAGCGCTAATACTCGCCGCAGTTCTTCTTTATTTCAGGATGCCATTCATTGTTGTTATTGCTGGCGCAGCTGCTTTCTCCGCCGCAATAAGAATGTTTATTTAGGGTTCGTCGTAATCCTGGCCTGGCACCCAAGAGCTCCCCGGCTGCCACCCTTGGGCCTGAATTTCACTCTCAGCAATAGGTTTGTCTTCATCGGCAAGTCTGTCCACGTAGAGAATTCCTTGTAGGTGGTCATATTCGTGCTGAAAGATTCTTGCCAGCCAACCCTTTGCAACCTCCGTAAATTTGTTCTGTTCAAGATCCCAAGCCGTCAATCTAGCCAGCGGTCTCCGGTAAAGGGGAAAACGCAGACCCGGAACGCTTAGACAGCCTTCGATGTGTTCTCCTCTGTCGAAATCCTCTTCCCCAAATAATTCAAGTTCTGGGTTGATTGCCACTCCTCGGTGTCTAATTTCGTCATCATCAGTCCAGTCATAAACGAAAACTGCCAAATCGACGCCGATCTGAGGGGCGGCAAGTCCTACTCCAGGAGCTTTTTCCATGGTTTCAAACATGTCCATGACCAAAGCTTGCAAATCCACATCAAAAGAAACCACTGGCTTGGACGCTCCGTGAAGCACCTCTGTGCCAGTTGTTTGGATTGGTCTAATCGGCATATAACAATGCTAGGGGGTTCATTTAGCCCAATCAGTAAGTAGGCTTAAGAAGTTCATATTTAGGAGTCAGCTTGCTTCCTGCCGAAGTGCTAAGAGGAATCGCCATTATGTTGGCACTGTTAGCGGCCGTTGGGCTAGCGCTTGGAGCTCAATTCCAAAATGACAGCGTTCACAGGCGAATTACCGGAAGCGGTTTAGACAGACTGGGCGTAAAGCAGGTTTTGGGCCTTTTGAAACAACCACGCTGGTTGGTTGGCACAGGTTTTTTGTTTTTGGGCGTCGTATTACAACTGGCGGCGCTCACTCTAGCTCCGTTGATTGTTGTTCAACCCATTGGGGCGGTGGCACTAATTATCACGAGCCTGCTAAACGCAAGGATTTACGGTGTTCGCCTCGGGCCTAGGACTTTCCTAGCCATCGCTCTTACCCTGGCAGGTATTTCAAGCTTCGTGGTGGCGGCAGCGGGTGTAGCAGAAGAAGTTGAAATGAGCGACGAAAAGCTTTTGCAGGTGTTGGGAGTGCTAGCCCTGATGCTTGTGTTGTTTGGTTTCCTCATGGCCACGCAGGGCGGAACTGCAAAGGCCCTCAATTATGTCTTTGGCGCGGGCGTGCTTTACGGATTCGTTGCGACTTTGGCGAAAGTCATCATTCAACGACTCATTCAGGGAGATTTTGACACCTTGACCCTCTCTGCCGGAATTGCCCTAATCCTTGCGGCGGTATTGGGAGGGTGGTTTGTGCAGAATGCTTACGCTACTGGACCTCCGGATCTAGTAATTGCCGGACTCACAGTGATTGACCCGATGGTGGCTGTCGGCATCGGAATCGTGATCTTGGGTGAGGCTTCAGAAGCAAGCATGGATACAATTCTGACTTTTCTCGGCAGTGCTGCAGTAGCTGTTCTAGGTGTGTATCTGCTGGAAAAGGTTCACCCTCAAAGCAATGAGAATTAGAATAAGCACAAATGGAGAACAAACTTAGAGTTCTGCTTGCCTGCGACACTTTTGGGCCAGATGTGAATGGTGCCGCAAGATTTGCCGAAAGATTGGCCGCTGGGCTGGCTCGCAGGGGTCATGACCTTCACGTGATTGCACCCGCAATAAAAGGCAAAAGCGGGACCAATATCGAGATTCACGATGGTGCGGAGCTAACAGTTCATCGTTTTCCTTCTGTTCAAATGCGCAAAGAACTCTCTGTAAGGATGATGAAACCGGTTGGGTTAAAGAACAAGCTCGGCAGGCTTCTGGATGAACTCAAGCCAGATGCGGTGCACATCCAATCTCATTTGATGGTCGGAAGAATGCTTGTGGGGGAGAGTAAGAAACGCGGCATAAAGACAATTGCCACCAACCACACGATGCCTGAAAACCTGATTCGCTACTCGGTCCGGATCCCTGAGTTTTTTGAAAGACCAATCATGAAATTTGGTTGGTGGGACACTGGCCGGGTACTGAAGAAAATGGACCGGGTCACGACTCCAACGAGAAGGGCTGCGGATATTTTGGAGCGTGAAAGTGGCCTACGAGATGTATTGGCCATCAGTTGCGGCATAGACGCATCCCGCTTTATTAATAAAACTCCAACCTCAAATGCAGAACCGCGGGTTTTATTTGTCGGCAGGCTGGACTACGAAAAACGGCTGGACATACTAATCAGGGCTATTCACCAAATTTCTGCTGAGATTGATGTCAACCTGGAGATCGTTGGAAACGGGGGAGAGCGCGAAACACTGAGAAAACTCTCTGCAGATCTTGGAATCGAAGATCGAGTCAAGTTCTTGGGGTTCGTTTCAGAAGCTGATCTTCCGAAAGCCTACGAACGCGCAACAGTATTTGCGATGCCTAGCATTGCGGAGCTGCAATCCATCGCCACAATGGAGGCAATGGCCAGCGGAAGGCCAGTTATTGCTGCAAACGCCATGGCTTTGCCGCACCTGGTTCACTCAGGCGATAACGGTTACCTTTATGAACCGGAGGACGTTTCCGAATTAGCGAACAGACTGCGTGAAGTACTCACCGCGGATAAGCAGGAGCTGGAGAGACTCAGTGAAAACTCGCTACACTTGATTCAGGCGCACGACATAACGAATACCTTGAATATTTTTGAAAATTTGTATCAGGGAATTGGGGAGTTTGCCCCAACAACTGAGGACAACCTAGAGGGTTACCTCGAGCCGATTGGAAGACTAAGCGATTCGCTGCGTGAACGTGTTGTTTCGTTTAGAGAGTCGGCCTCTGAGCTACGGGGCCGAATGGATGAAATTCGCTTTGGAATTCGGGAGAGGCTCAGTGACGCGAGGGAAGATATTCGAGAGCAATTTGACGGCGTCAAAGAAGACGTGAAAAAAGCTAGACAGCGTTTTAGTCGTTCGTCGGACAAAGATAGGGACTAGCCAGTGGGGGTCTTTTTGAAGACCTTTAGCGCATCGGTTGCCCAAAATGCCCACAGTACCAAAACGGGTTGAAAAAACAGTCTGGTCAACCTCGCTTGATCAGTGTCAAGACCAAAAGCATCTACTCCGTTTACATATTGTGAGATGTTCCCCGGGAATATGACTACAAAAAACAGAGCGGTAAGCAGCCCTACCTGCCTCTTATATTTGATCAGGAAGACCAAGCTGAGTCCAAGTGTTATCTCAACAAAACCAGATGCCAGAACTACAAAATCAGGACTCAGAGGAAGCCATGTTGGAACCTGCGCTTGAAACTCCTGTCGGGAAAAGGTGAAGTGTCCGACACCTGCGTAAACTAAGGCAAAACCTAAACCAAACCTTGCAAGATTTTTTATCGAAGTCATGCACTTGAGCCTAGTCCCCGTTCAAATTGACGCTGGAAATAGACCGCGTCTTTTTGGGTAAGCATGCATGTTACTGAATGGTGTAACCGCCGTCGATTATTAGGTCAGCGCCGTTTATCATGTCTGATGCATTGGATGCTAGAAAGACTGCGGCAGCCGCAATTTCTTCCGGTTCGGCAAATCGACCTGTCGGAATTAGCTTTTTCATTCTATTTCCCTTGGGGCCCGACCAAGCTTTCCTTCCAAGTTCCGTCATCACCACTGTTGGAGAAATCGTATTCACTGTGACGCCTCGCGGAGCCCATTCTGAAGCGAGAACTTTGGATAAACCGATGACCCCCCATTTGGAAGCACAGTAGGCAGCGTGCTGATCGAGAGCAATTGAGCCTGCCTGGGAGGCCATATTGATGATTTTCCCCCTTCCTTGTTCCAACATGATTTTTCCGCAGGCTTGATTGACAAAGAAGGTGCCGCTTAAATTGACATCTATTTGCTTTGCCCAATCGTCTTCATTCACTTTTTCCGCAGGGTCTAAGGCTACGACTCCAGCTGAGTGGACAAGAATATCTATTTTTTTGAACTTTTGGACAACCTGCCCAAAAGCGTTTGCCACCGACCCTGGATCAGTGACGTCAACAGAAAGGGAAATTGCCTGATCGCCGACCGCCTCAATGAGAGACTGCGTATCCATCACGCGGATGTCCAGAATGGCGACTGAAGCACCTTTATCTGAAAACATTTTTGCAATTGCGCCACCGATTCCTGATGCTCCTCCAGTGATTACGGCTACTTTATTTTGGAGAGAAAAACTCGAATCAATTTTCATATCTTTACCAACCTTGCTCCTTAGTGATGACATTTAGGGTTGTCACTGTTTCCGTTATAACTGCTCTTTTTCGTAAGAGTCGATGGCGTCCACTTTCCTCATTGAAGCTGAAGATGGATCGAATTTTAGAGAGAGCCACCCGTCCACGAGGTGTTTGGCAAGCTCTATTCCAATCACCCTCTGACCGATGCTCAACACTTGTGCGTCGTTACTCAGAACCGCTCTCTCAACAGAGTAGGCGTCATGGGCTGTCACAGCGCGAATCCCGCGCACTTTGTTTGCTGATATGGCCATACCCAGGCCAGTGCCACAAATCAGCAGGGCACGATCGACTTTTCCATCAGAAATCATTCTCGAGGCTTTGACGGCGACATGGGGATAGTCAGTATCTACGTTTCCTGAAACTCCTGCGTCTATCACTTCTACAACTCTAGGGTCGCGGAGAAGCATCGCCTTTAGGTTTTCCTTGTATTCGAGCCCGGCTCGATCGGATCCAATGACCAATCTCCAAGTTGCTGCTGTCATTTTTTCTGCCTCTCCCTATTTTTATCGGCTTACTTGAGGAATTTCCCGACGCTACTCAGGATTAGAGCGACTGACACAGCCCCTGCATCGGGGGTGCCGATGCTCCGAGCAGCTAATGGCCTGGCTCTGCCAATTTTCGGACTCAGAGAAGCAGTCTCGTTGGCTGCCTTTGTCGCAGCCGCTGCCGCCAAAGTCCATGCTTTTTCTAGCGGCTCTCCACGAGTGGTTGCGTCATTCAATTCAGAGACGAAAGGCCACAGCGCGTCAAGCATCGTTTTGTCTCCCAAAGATGCTTTACCAAGAGTGGCAATCGCCTCATAACCAGCTCTCATAGCTGCCACCAAATGCTGTGGATCAATTCCTTCCGGCCGGTGCCCGAGTGATTTCCCAATGGTTTTCAAGGCCACTCCCCATAACGCGCCCGATGTCCCCCCGGCCTTGGCAGCCCATGCCTCGCCCGCCTTGCGAAGGGTTTGTTCAAGGCCACTTCCCGAATTCGTGGCCAGACTGGCAGCATGCTGAGCAGCTAGAACGCCTTTTACCATGCCTCTACCGTGGTCTCCATCCCCTGCTACCGCGTCAATTCTGCCCAGTTCGGTCTCGGCCTCCGAAAGAACGGATGCCATATCTTTTAGGATTTCTAAGACAAGACGGGCCTGTCGTTGTGAAGCCGGAGAGATATCGACAAGTTCGTCTTCTTCTGCAGCGGCAGTAAGCGTACGAATCGTCCTCGCCTGAAGTTGGCCAGTGGTTCGAATCGAGTTTTCTGGATGTTTCTTAAAAGCCGGAGTGTCGGCTGGCGCCTTCCAGAACTGCTCAAGTTCTTCGTCGAGGATACTGATTGTCAAAGAGATGCCGGCCATATCGAGGCTGGTTACTAGTTCACCTACCTCTGGCTCAACTAAATCCAGCCCCCACCCAGTTAGCAGCCTCTTCACGTGCTTCCATAGGACAAACATTTCTTCGTATTTGGTAGCCCCGAGTCCGTTAAGTATGACTGCTACTTTGTTTCCTTTTTCCAACTCAAGGTCGTCCAGGACGTAACCAACCAGCAAATCTGCGAGTTGATCTGCCGCGGGAATGCTCTGCTCGGAAATGCCAGCCTCACCGTGAATCCCAAGACCCACACCGATCTTTCCCTTGGGAACCGTAAATAGTGGGTTAGAGTCACCTGGAAGAGTGCAACCACCGAAAGCCACACCGATTGTTCTTGTATTCGCGTTGGCTCTTCTACCGACCTCTAAAACCTGGTCTAAATCGTAACCGGCCTCTGCAGCTGCGCTCATAGCTTTGAAAACCAAGAAATCCCCAGCAATTCCCCGCCTTTGCCCCTCCTGGCCCTTCGGTGCACTGGCTATGTCATCGGTAACGAAGAAAGCCCGAGCCCTAATCCCATCTGCATTGAGCCTCAAAGCCGCCTCCTCGAAATGCAACACATCTCCTGCGTAATTCCCTGCAGTGATAATCACTCCTCCGCCGTTGTCAGCAGCTGCCCCAACGCTTGTCGCGTCTTGGGCCGAAGGGGAGGTGAATATGTTCCCGATGACGGCTCCGTCTGCAAATCCCGAACCCACCACTCCGCAGAATGCTGGATAGTGTCCAGAACCTCCGCCTACTACGACCGCCACTTTTCCCGGACGACCTTCCCGGGCGCGCACCACTCCGCCAGGGACGCGTGTCACGTAATCGCTGTACAAATCGCAAAATCCGTCAACCATGTCTTCCATAAATCGTGAAGTTTCGCCGTAGATGTGAGTCATGTATATCTACCTCCCCGGGACTTGATTTCGGTCCCCTATTCGATTGGTTCACAAGACTAACGTTAAAATGTAAGGTTTCCAACATAACAAATGAGAAACGTTTCATGACAAATGTTATTTATAACGTCAAATACGCTATAAGCTCTCACTTCAGAATTGGAAATTACCCAAAGGAGTGTGACTTCAAATGGAAACAATGCTCGAAATTTCAAATCTGGAGCACTCTTACGGCGGTGTACCTGTCCTGCGAGATGTTTCGTTCTCAATCGGAGCTGGCCAAGTTGTGGCCCTCGCGGGAGAAAACGGAGCTGGTAAGTCCACATTATTCAAGATCATCACTGGACAGGTCAGCCCCTCGGGCGGAAGCATTCGGGTGGAGGGAAACTTAGTAGAGCGTATTGATACCCGAAGGGCGAGGGAGCTAGGTATTGGCATAGTTCCACAAGAGCTCGCTCCCTACCCTGACCTGACAGTTTATGAGAATCTTTTTGTAGGTCGAGAGATTAGAACCCCCCTAGGGACTCTAAACAGAGCAAAGATGATTTCGCAATCCAACGAGATGCTAGGAGTTTTTGGGCTGGAAATCGACCCTCGCCGCAAAATGAGAGACCTGACAACGGCTCTAACTCAAATTGTGGACATCATTAAGGCCACAACCTGGGGAGCAAAACTTATTCTTCTGGATGAGCCCACGTCTTCCATTCCCGAGCAAGAAGTTCAACGACTTTATGAAGTGATCCATATGCTTCGGTCAAAAGGCGTCTCAATGATGTACACAACTCACAGGATGACCGAAATCCAAGATATTGGCGACAGAGTCATTGTCTTGCGAGACGGCGTGTTGGTTCAAGACACCCCTGTGAAGGACTCGTCTCCCGAGCAAATCATAAGCTCGATGATTGGGCGGGATCTGGAAGACCTCTTTCCTGCTCTGGACGCACCTGAAGATGGGATTGGGATTTCAGTTCAGGGCTTGCGTTTGATAGAAGACGGCCCTGAGATAAATTTTGCGGTCAAAAAAGGTGAAATTCTCGGCTTGGGGGGGTTGGTCGGAGCTGGCCGCACCGAAGTCCTCGAAGCCATATATGGCACGAGAGCGATTCGCTCTGGTGATGTTGTTTTGAATGGGACAAGCCTGAAACTGGGCTCTCCTCGCAGGTCAATTGATGCGGGATTGGCGCTGGTTCCGGAAGACAGGAAGGGCGCTGGACTAGTACTCCTTCGTTCGATTCTTGACAACGGAAGCTTGCCCAGGCTCAAAAAACATCTTCTCGCAGGATTTATCCGGCCACTATCACGCTCGAAGGACGTAAGAACCGCCATGGAGAAAGTTGCTCTCAAATTCAATACCCTCGACCAATCAGCTGAATCTTTGTCCGGAGGCAACCAACAGAAAATTGTGATTGGTCGATGGCTGGGTAACGAGACGAAAGTCTTACTTCTTGACGAACCCACTCGCGGTGTGGATGTGGGTGCAAGGGGCGAAATATACAAGATCATTCGAGACCTTGCGGCCAGCGGCTTATCCGTTGTTCTGGTCAGCTCAGATACTCCCGAGCTCATCGGACTATCTCATCGAGTCCTGGTAATAAGAGGTGGAGCAATTACTGGAGAGCTTTCTCGAGGGGAACTTGATAGCGATGAGGTTCAAGAAAAAATCTTCCGACTGGCGAGCGATCAAGCTTTGCTCGAAGTCTAGAAAAACATTTTTATGAAACGGAACTAAGGAGTGAAAAATGTCTACAAGTAAAGAAGCTGCAAAGGCTAATGTATTTAGGAGATTGACCGATTTTGACCAGACCAAAGTCGTAAATATCCTGATTCGCAACTCTCTGCTCATCGTGCTACTTCTTGTAATGGTCTATTTTGCGACTCAGAATGATCGCTTTATCAGCATCGGCAACTTACGAGCTGTTCTAATCGCTGCGGCCCCATTCGCACTGATCGCCCTCGGGCAGACGATTGTTATTTTGACTGGCGGGATTGACCTTTCTGTCGGATCTCTAATTGCCCTCGGGGCGATGGTTTCGGCGTACTTGGCTCTTCGATTGCCAGCCGAACAAATTTGGGTTGCCATCCTGGCGGCTATTGCGATTGGAATTATTGCTGGCGTGATCAACGGGATAGTTGTGGCCTATCTCAATGTTCCCCCTTTCGTTGCGACTTTGGGGATGTTGACGGCGGCTTCCGGTCTCGCCTACGCAATTGGAGGCGGAGCACCAATAAATGGCTTGCCTGAGAATTTTGGGGTTCTTGCGAATACTAAATTATTTGGCTTTCAGTTACCCGTGTACATCATGATAATTTCATTCATTGTTTTGGGGTTGGTGATGAAGTACTCCGCGTTCGGCCTCCGCGTATATGCAGTTGGAGGTAACCGAACGGCAGCTGAAGTTGCTGGAGTCAACGCAAAACGAACGCTCATCCAGGTTTACACCTTGAGCGGTTTTCTCGCAGCCACCTCCGGGGTGGTCTTAGCTTCTCGTGTCATTTCTGGTCCTCCCAACCTTGGGCAGGGCTATGAACTGCTGGCCATTGCGGCGGTAGTAATCGGTGGCGCGAGTTTGATGGGTGGGAGGGGTACGGTCTGGGGTACGTTACTGGGTCTCCTAATCATCCAAACTCTGAAAAATGGTCTCGACATCCTTATCGTGCCTTCTTACTGGCAAAACGTAATAATCGGTGTCGTCATCGTTTCAGCAGTGGCGGTAGATGTATGGGCCAGCCGTCGCCAATCGCGCTAAGGGAAGCCCCCAAGCAGGTTGTCAAGGCCCAATCACACAACAAGGAGAAACATGTACAAATGGAAGAATAGGTCAGCCCTATTTGCTGTGACCGCAGTGGCCGCACTTGGGTTGTCTGGATGTGCCGCATCGGGAAGCTCTGAAACGGAATCAGCTGGAGAATCGTCATCAAGTGGCGACTCAGGTTCTAGCTCCGAGGTCTGTACAGATCTCACAATTGGAGTGACACCTTATGGAATGTCATCCTTTATCACTCAAGGTCAGGAAGGTATGGAGGCCTATGCGGAAGCAAATAACATTGAACTTCGCTGGACTTCTCCTGACTATGACATCGCGACTCAAGCGTCTCAGATGGACACTTTCATAAACCAGGGAGTTGACGCCATAATCATAGCTCCAGTGACTGCGGACTCACTAGGTCCACAGCTTCAAGCAGCCGCTGATGCCGGGATACCTGTCGTAGCCGTAAACACCACTCTGTCCAACGACGAGCTAATCACATCATCGGTTCTCCCGGACGACGTAGCAGCCGGAGCCCAAGAAATGCAGCAAATGGCTGATCACCTTGGTGGAGAAGGCAACATTGTTGTCCTACAAGGGCCACTTGGCTCCTCTCCTGAGCTTGACAGGACTGAGGGTATCTACAGTGTCTTGGAAAACTATCCTGATATTGAAGTTCTTGCCATCGAAACCGCCAACTGGTCACGCGATGAGGCAGCCAACCTGATGTCCAACTGGCTGACTAGCTTTGGCGACGAGATTGATGGAGTGGTCTCAGAAAACGATGACATGGCACTTGGTGCGATTCAAGCAATGAAGGAAGCAGGCTTGCCTTCGTTGCTTCCTATTGTGGGTATTGACGGTATCGAAGATGGCCTGCGCGCAATCCAGGCTGGAGAGATGATTGGTTCATCCCTGCAG
>Ga0209653_1001552_pt1 | contig 18251 bp, 16 predicted proteins | sample SaaInl6LU_22_DNA_FD_184644 | JGI IMG/M metagenome (GOLD analysis project Ga0209653, IMG submission 184644) | Marine microbial communities from expanding oxygen minimum zones in the Saanich Inlet - ESP_116LU_22_DNA (SPAdes) (version 2) | ecosystem: Environmental > Aquatic > Marine > Intertidal...
AAAGAATGCAAACAGAAAATCCTGAGAAATTAAAAGAATGGCGTCATACTGCTTATATGAATAGAAAGATGAAGAAAGAAAACAATATTTATTTTAATTTTAACTCTTCTATTTTTTTATTAGAAATATTATTTCTATTATTTGTAATTATTCTTTTATTACAATGACATTTATTTTTACATATTTTGTGTTTAATATTTTCACAATCAGTAATATTTTCTGTAAGTGATAACATAACATCTAAACAATTACAGAAATAACAACATATCAAAACATTATCTTTATTGTGGGGTAAAGAATTATTTATACGGTCTAATGTAAATTGATATAAACAATTTGGTTTCCAACTAGTAGTTATTACAATATCATCACAAATATAACACTTAAATTTTTGTTTTCTTAATAATTCTTTAACATCTTCAAATAATATATTTCCTTCAAAACCAAATTTTTTAATATCTTGTTTTTTATATGCATTAATCTTATTTTTAATTGATTTTTCTAAATTAGGGTTTTCACATTTATAACAAATATAACTATCATCTATATCACAATATGTAGAACATAATTTACATATATTATTACAACATTTTTGACAATCAGGAGGTGATACATAATTACTAACAATATAATCACCTACATTACAAGAAGGACAATGATTATCATCAAATATTTCTAATATATCTATATTATTTTCATAAAATATATCATATGTTTTTCCTATTTTTATTTTTTTATCACAATACAATTGATAATATTTTGATTTATGATAAATATGTTTTAAATGTATTAATTCATCTAATCTATTTGTAAAGAAACAATTTTCTATAAGTTTTTTAGAAATACCTTTTATTTTGATTAAACCTTCATATATTCCATATATAATATAAATATTTTCATCGTATTTTATATTTTCAAATCCGAAATAATCACATATTACACATTGGTGTAAATCGTGTATTGTATCATTGAAAATATTATCAAATAATAAATCTATTGTTTTAGACATGATAATAATATATATGAATTAATATATCATTTTTTTATATTTCTTCATAAAATATTATCTTTATTTATATTGTTAAATAAATCAACTCTATTTTTACAACAATAATATCTGTTTTTGATTTTTTCAATTTTAAATAATTCTTTACAATCATATCCAGTAGCTCCATTTTTATAATTTATATAAAAATGTGCTTGAAATGTATTATTATTTTTACTTATTCTAATATTAGGTTCATATTTAATTGGTGTTTTAAAAAATTCTAAATTAAGACTTTGTAATTTACAACATTCTATATTTACAATTACATTTTTTGAATATTTTTCTTTTTTATGATTATAACTTATCTCGTCGTTTGTTAATTGTATATATTTAAAATCATTATGATATAATTTATTATATTCTCTCGTAGAATGACAGAACATTATATAATCTAATATTATACTATTTATAATGTTATATATAATAAAATTATTGAAGAAGTTAATAATACGACTTTTATAAGTGGAAAAAATTCGTCTTTTATTGATTTGGCTGTATTTTACCCTTTATAATTTAATTTACCTAAACCCTAAACTTAATTTAATTTAACTGAATTTTGAAAACATTTGCATTAAAAAATTGAAAAATTGATAAAAATTGATTAAAGGCTTAGAAGTAAGTTATCACCAATCAAGGTAAAACAACACTAGACAAAATGTCCGCTATCGCTGCTGTCGCTGCTGTCGCTACTTCTAAGACCTCTGAGATCAAGAATGAGTTCTTGAACCTTGTTGATAATGATACCGAATACACTCTTCAGGAGTTGAAGGCTATCCTCGGTGATATCTTCAAGACAAAGAATGGTAAGAAGGCATCGTCTAAGAAGGTTAAGTCTTCTTCTTCATCCGACGATGTGTCTGACTCTGACGAAGGTTCCAAGTCTTCTAAGAAGAAGGCTGACAAGGTCAAGAAGGCTGACAAGGTCAAGAAGGCTCCTAATGCCTATAACAGGTATGTCAAGGAGAAGATGCCCGAGTTCAAGAAGGAGAATCCTGACACACCTGCTACTGGTCTGATGTCTCTCATTGGGGCAAGCTGGAAGTCTCTTTCCCAGGAAGAGAAAGACGCTTACAAAATTGACCAGGTTGATGCCAAGAAGGACAATAAGGAGACGAAGGCAGAGGAGTCTGATGATGACAAGTGAGAAATTATGTTTTCAAAACACCATAAAACTAAAAACCGAAAAAAACAAAACAAAAAAAAAGAAAAGAAGCCAATGGATTGGTTTTGGCTTTTTATTTTTTATGAAATCAGTTCGTTTTGACATAAAATGCATCACCCCAACCATGTTGTGTCATTGATATCAAAACTCTTTTGAAATTATATTTTAAAAGAAAGTTATCTATTTCGTGTAATAGACAACAATTTTCATAAACCTCGTTTATATTTACTTCAGTATAAATATAATCAATATCATTCAATATATCACCAGCACCTTCAAGTGCCAATAATTCAGCTCCTTGAATATCAAGATTCATAAAATTAAAATCTGAAGATATTATTCCATTTTCTTTATAAAATGTTTGCAGTTTTTTTGTTTTCATAGATATCCTATTTGTCTCATGAATATGAGGATGTTCAATACTATGTGTTTTAAAGTTCAACATGGAACTGGACTGAAAATTATTTGTTACCATAAATGATATAGTTTCATCATCTTTATTACTAATACATTCATTGAAAATTCTTAATGAAGGTTTTTGTTCTTTCATTTGTTTTGTTTTTTCTTCTAAAGCATCTATCCAAATAATGTTATTGTCAGAAATTTTAAAGTATTGAAGGTAACCATCGCGTTCTTCACACTCGTGTGCGCCTATATGAATTACACCTTTTATAGGTTTTGTAACAGGCAATCTTTGAAAATGAATCAACATTTTCTATATTTTGTAATACATTATAATCTAATCATAATCCTTAAATATCACCAAATATATTAATTCATTTTTACATTATGTGCCAATTTGGCAAATAAAGGTCTTTATATTCTTTATATCCAGATGGTCCAAACCAATTTTTAGGAGCGACGACAATTTTATTTTGATAATTGCTTATAAATGTTGCCCACCAACTAAATGTTGAATTTGCAATAATATTGTGTTTAAATAAACTCATGAGAATTAATTCTATACAACAATCATTAATATCTACATAATATATATTATCGGTTATTTTGAAATTGTTTTTACACCAATCTATTTCATCAGAGAAAACCACAATATGTTTTTTACCATTTTCGCATACTTTATCATATGCATTTTTATAATAAGATTCATCAAGAACTGTATGAAATTCAGATACCTTCAAATAATCTCCTCGTCTTACATGAATTGAGACAAAATTATCATCAGACATATCATTGAAATGGTGTTTGATTTTATCATACATATCATGAGCAGTTTTCATATAACTATCATTACTATATATGAGAGATTTCATTATTTCTTTAGTATTATCTGATATATATTGATGTGCTTGATAATATCCTGTCAAATAAATATTACCATTCATCAAAGGAATCATGTTATAAGTTACTTCTTTTTTTTCATGATATCTTCTGAAAATTATTTTAGAAAATCTTTCTTTATCAATTACATTGAGTTTGTTACTGAATAATGTGTTCCATTGTGTTTTTCTTTCATAATTGTGAGCATTTGGTAAATCTAATACATTTAAAAATACAGGTATTTTATTCGTCCTAGATGAATAATCTAATACTGATGCAATTTGAAAAAGTTGATTCCCAATACCTCCACATATTGCTACAGAAACAAAACTTTTATTTTGATTATTTAACACATTATCAAAATCATCAATTCTATTAACTGAATACATGTATCAGAATATTATATAAGAATATATATAATACAAATGCTTAAATCCCTCGAATATGGTTAAAGATTGCTATAAAAGGTCTTATCAAGGCCTGGAGGGACTTGCCGAAGGCACATACTGAAGGAAATAGTATTTAAGGAATAATAAAAAAGTACATTTCACACATTTTCAGGAAAAAACAAAAAGTTGTCATGAGAATTTTATAAAAACACTGAAATGTACTTTTTTTGTTTCTTAAATAGAACGATGAATTAAGACGTCCTTATTGCATTGTCTTTTGCCATTCAAATAATTACCTACGAACTGTTTTCCATTTATATATGTAAATATACCAGTACCGTTTCTTTTTCCATTTACATAATCACCTTGATATTTGCAACCATTATTGTGTATATAAATACCTTTCCCATGTTTTCTGTTATTTTTCCAATTACCTTCATACCTATCCCCATTCGCATATGTATAAATGCCTTTTCCATTCTTTTTCCATCTTATCCATTCTCCGTCGTACTTATTGCCATTTGCATATTTATAAATACCCTTCCCATTAATTTCGCCATTATACCATTCCCCATCATATATGTTACCATTTGCATATGTATAAATACCTTTGCCTTGTTTTCTACCATTTACCCAATTACCATCGTACTTATTGCCATTAGCGTGTGTATAAATACCCTTTCCATTTTTTTGACCATTTACGAATTCTCCATAGTATTTATTACCATTTGTATATACATAAATGCCATCTTCATTCTTATATTTCATAATATTATATTGAGTTTAGTACGATACTCATCATCATTTTTTATAAACAATACAAACAATACAAATATTATTGAACTATTGATATAACTTGATAAAAATTGATAGCCCAACTTGAAAAAGGAAAAAGACAAGTACAACAACAATATGAACAATATTACAGAAGTTCGTCTCGCCAAAAAAAATAAAGACCTTATATGTCTGACATATATTGATGATAAAACTCATTATTTTGCCAAGGTATTTTATGTTCATAATAATGAAAAATTAAAGATTGAATATGAACGTGAAGTAAAAATAAATACATATGTCAACAAGAACTTGAAAGATAAAACTCATCACATATCTTTACTAGAAATTCATGAAGACGTCAAACCATTTGATTTCATAATTCCATTCACTTCTGCTGAACAAAAACAATTACAATGTAATATCCTTATATTTGAACATTCCGGAAACCATACTATGCGATACTATATCAATCGTATATCAACTCATAATTTCAATCGGTTACTTCAGCAACTAAAAACGGCATGTGATATGTTACAAGATATTGATGTAATACATTATGACTTATATTGCGAATCAAACATAATGGTCAAAAAAATTAATAATAGATTGACACTCAAAATAATTGATTATGGACTTTCATATATTGACGAAACAGATAAAACAAATTATGACTATAACATTGCAATTGAAAGTATCACAAAATATAACAAAAAACATAAAATTCACAATTGATTAAATACTTAATTTAGTTTCAATGTTTTTAATATTTGTTCTCTTTTTTGCAGACGATAATGTTGAATAAACTTTTTTGAGTTCATTTGACCGTTGTTTTGAATCAAAAGATCTAAATGATTTAAAACTTCTGTCCAAAGAACGCACGCGTTTTGTAGAAGAAAGTCTTGTTTTAGAAACAGTATTGCCAATAGTTCTACTTCCAGACATAATAAAATTGCATCTAATCAATTGAATAAATAGCGCACATAGACGAATATTTTTATTTAATTCATCAATATTCTTTGTAATTTTAAGGATGTGATGAAGAACACGAGAATTATGAGAAAGATATATTGGAGATTTTTTGTCAAATATAGGATAATTATCATCATTGTTTCCTATACGAACACTAAGTTCATAACTATCTTTTGAATTAATAATGCGTCTTAATAAATTTATGTCAAAGTTAGAAGGCAAATATATCACAGATTTTTTGAGATAATGGATAGCTAATATAGCAGATATGATATCAGGTGTATATATTATTCCATTAGAATAATATGTAGTTTTATCATAAGCGATTTTAACATAGTCTTTAGATAATTTGTATTTTCTGAAAATTGGTATTAATTTATCCTTGCTAATTTCCACATTATTAATAGCTATATTATTTTTATTTTCACCATAGACCTTTTTGTAAGGGACAACATAATAAGGGTGAATGATTTCACCTTCATCATCTTTGTATAATTTTGCCGTAGAAACATAGCGAAGATATTTCAACCAAGGCAATGATTGTTCATATGATTCAAATATAATGTATTCAAAAAATATACCTCCTTCAGTTTGACATTCTATTATATCTTCCAAAAGTTTATCATAGAATTTTGGTTGTCTATTGGCTGCAGCACCTTGCTCTACTGCTTTTTCTTCAGATGTTAAACAAGCTGCATGTTCAAATACAACAGCATTTTTATCATAATGAACCTTATTTAAATAATGGTTTTCTTTCTTTTCTGGTTCATAATTATCGGTCAACCATAAGTATTCAATTGGTAATTGTAATATGTTCATTTTTACATACAATTTCTTTGAACTTATTATCATACTTAATATTCTATCGTCCGCTTTGCCTTGAAATACTTTAAAAGATGAAGTATTTGCCCACATATCTAGTAATTTGCGACTATTTTCAGTGTTGCCAAAATACATTGTACCGCCTGATGTTTCAAAAACAAATGGATCGAAACATATGGGTCTATTTTTTGATAGATAATGAACACTTGAACGCGGGTCTATGTTCCATCCTCTTGCCATAAAATCTACATTTTTCATATCAAATATAGATGGATAATTATTTACACTCATATCTCCATCTATATACACGACCGCACGATCACCGACAGATTCAAGAGCTTTTTTAATAAAAAGCGGTTTGGCATTTATGGCCATTTGATATCCTCCTGGAACAGCGAATTCTGGATATTCTTGAACCAAAAAGTTGCAATTAGCTTTTACACAATAGTTTATCCATTTATCAATCATTTTTTCAAATTTAATTGGTTGTACCGATAATTCTTGTCCTTCAATAAGTTCATCGCGGCAAGGTTTTTGAGTATTGAGATTTAAATTACCTCTTCCCCACCAATATGTTATCATAACAAAATTTGAATGTTTGTTAATAATAACGGGTTTTAATTTTGTTTGTTCAATAATATCGTGAAGTTTTTCCATAAATTTTATACCTATCTAAACGCATGGGACATAAAAATAAATTTACATGAAAATTTGGACTAAAATGAAAAAAATGAATAAATTCATATTGATTGTTAATATAAAACTTTACAAAACTTTACTATCAATATGCAGGGAATTTGCAACATTTGTTCTAAGAAGACTAATGTCATTGTTTGCAAAATATGCCAGAAAAACGCATGTGGCGATTGTCTCATCAAATTTACAACTGATAACAAATTCATAAATCGCAATTGTCTGTGTGGAGAAAGATATATGGTGGATGATTTATACGATTCATTTGGTGAGTCATTTATGAAGAATACGTATATTAATACGATTGTTCAAATGAAAATCAAAACATTTGAAGATTCTTTAGAAATTTTAGAGAATTATATGATAACTGATGAAAAGTATAAGATGGCACACGAAAAAGTGCGTAATCTTCAGGATAAATCTATTCTATATCTTGCTTTATCTAATGATGCAAAATTGAACAAAATACTTATGAAAATCAAGACAAAGCAAAAAGAAATCCGACAATTGCAAGACATTAATATGAAAAATCTTGATAAATTTGAAAAAAATCATGAAGAATTCAAGTCTTTTTACGAGGATGACGAAACTATTGATGACAAATTTACAATAGTAAAGGGAGTCATAATGAATTATCGGAACAAATTAAAAAAATGTGATTTTGCGGACGATGTTAAATCAATGATTGATGACAATCTTCTTTCAATCGGCGATTCGTTCTTCAAAATCTACAAAATTCAGGAAGCATGTGGTGATTTTCGTAGGATCAAAGAACTTAATCGCTACAGAACAAAGACGTCTTTATTGAGACAAGCAATTGATTGTAAAATCAAGAAAAAAATATCAGATGAAAAATTTGTCAAGATGGTTAAAGATAGCGAAATCATTTCTGAGAGAATTGATATGGTAGTTGAATATGCCAAGTATAATTGGAATAACATTGAAAATATTCGCATCAAAGCAACGAAGGTATTACAAGAAGCTACATCGTTCGATTTTGAAGAAGAAAATGACAAAATCAAAAAGATAATATCTGACATATCAGATGCGTCTGAAGGCTCAATCATTATGAACAAAATGAAAAAGAGATTCAATATGACAGACGAAGATATCATCGATTACTGGAAACTGTCTATTCCAAACTGAAAGAAAAGACAAGACAGCCCACTGCGAAAGAAAAAAACAAAAAAAATAAGAACCAAACTTTTGGTTTTTTAAGAATATGATGCGTTTGTTTGTCAAATATTTGAAAAATTAAAATAATTTGAAAAAATAGAATGAACAATAAGCGACCTAGAAATCAGAGTTTATCAAAATCATCGTCAAGTTCTTCAACAAAATCATCGTCAAGTTCTTCATCCAATTCTGGAACAAAAAAAGAAATGAACATTGTCAAGTTTCTTCAACAAAGAGAAACTGGAAATAGTAGGAGAAGACCATTGAAAATTAGGAAGTTCATGAAAAATAATTTTACATTCAAAGATAAAACTTTATATGTAGTAGAATGGTCTTATATTTTGGATAAAATTTTGGAATATAATCCTTCAATAGAATTGCACAAAATAAATATAATCGTGAAAAAGGATAAAAGTTTGAAAGTTAATTACAATATATTCAAAAAATTGGAAGTTGAAAACGATATATATGCACAAGTAGTCCTGACAGATAATGAAGGACACGAAGTATTTCATACTTTTAATCTATTTGGAAAAGACGAAGATGGCGATGATGTTCCGCTTTTAAATGATTTATTATTATTGAATACATATACTAATGCAGATTTTACAACTTTATATTTCATACATGTATTTAATAGTCATATTGATAATGAAAATGTTGATAAAACGGAAATATATGACCAATTTATTAAAAATCATAATCTCAATTTAATAGATGACCTTGACATAACAAAAGAAATGATTAATAAAGCACTTGAAGAAAAAGAAGAAAGTTCTACCAATAAAATTGACAATATTTCAAAAGGAGGGCTAAATAAACAAAAATATATCAAACTATTGAAGGGGAAAAGTTTTGAAAAGTTAAAAAAAATAGCAAAAAACAAAAATATAAGCTATTTGAAAAAGGTAAATGGAGTTTATGCAAGTATTAAAAAAGATACTCTGATCAAAAAATTATGTAAATATAAGTATAAATCTTCTTAACATCAAGACACAAATTTTAGCAATATCCAGAGGGATTTAAGGAACAAAAAAAGTACATTTCAGTAATTTTCATGAAAGTTTATAATTTATTTTTTAAAATTTTAAAATAATATTGAAATGTACTTTTTTAATATTCCTTAAGTATGATTTCCTTCAGTATGTGCCTTCGGCAAGTCCCTCCAGACCTTGATAACAAATATAAATAAATTTTATTACAATATGCTAGCCATCTTGGAGGGACTTAAGGAACTCAAAAAAGTACATATCCATGGTTTTTTATAATTCTCATGACAATTTTTTATTTTTTATGAAAATGTGTGAAATGTACTTTTTTTGCTCCTTAAGTCCCTCCAGACCTTTATTAGAAATATAAACAATCTTATTACAGTCTTTCAGCCATCTCAGGGGGATTTAAGGAACTCAAAAAAGTACATATCCATGGTTTTTTATAATTCTCATGACAATTTTTTATTTTTTATGAAAATGTGTGTGATATGTACTTTTTTTATTATCAATATATAAACAATACAACAATACCAAAAGTAATTTTAGATTTTTTTTAGAATTTTTAAATAATAGATCTCAAATAGTTGTTGTTGTCATGTAATCACATTGTAAAGGATGATATGATATTACCTTCATAATATTCGCAAAACCTAGCACTTTGTCTGCCATTTGAAAGTGGCTTAGTGTAAATACCTGTACCATGTTTTAATCCATTGCGATATTTGCCATTGTAATATGAACCATCTCTGTAAATACATATACCATTGCCATGTTTTTTTCCATCACGATAATGACCATTGTATGACTCGCCATCACTACGAGTATATACTCCTTTGCCATTTTTGTTGTCATCACGATACTCACCAACATATACATCACCGTTATGAAATGAATAGATGCCTTTGCCATTCATTTTGTCATCACAATACTCACCTTCATATACATCACCGTTTTTGAAAGTATAAATACCTTTCCCATTCATTTTTCCGTTACGATATTCACCTTTGTAACTAATGCCTTCTTGAAAAGTAATCATACCATTTCCATGAAAACAATTATCTTTGAAGCCACCTTTATAAACAGCTCCATTGTTGAAATAAATAGTGATATCGTCGCAATCTAGGATTTCGTTTTTGGATTTTTTGTAAATTTTATGATTTTTTTGAGAATCATCGAGTTTCAGACAATTGTCAATCTTTCTCTTCATAATCATTTATATTTCTTCAATATTTATCATTTTTTTTATATTTTCCTTACAACCATAAAAAATTTGAAATACCAATAAACATTATATTTCCTTAAATCCCTTCCATAATTGGTAAAAAATGATAGATATTTATAGTAATAAATATAAAGAGTTTATAATTATATTGATACAATGTCATCAATCATAGCATTTTTAATGTCACTTACGTCACTTACGTCACTTACGTCACTTACATCACTTACGTTACTTACGTCACACAAAACTATTCACCACCAATCAGGTGTCAAAACCTGTTTTACAAATACACATAAATATATATTTCTTGAAGAAAATCAATATAGATTAAGAGAAAATAATATAAATCGCTTATCTACATCTATTGAAAATCCAAAAATACATCGTATTAAAAACACAGACGTTCATTCGTATATATTACAATATCCGTTACCTATCACAGATGTTAAGACATATATAAATGAAAATTATTGTTCCCCTTTCATATTATATACAATTATTAATCAATGTTGCAATAATCTTGCTTTATATCACGGACTTTTGAATTGTTATCATTCTAATACAACTATTTCAAACTTTGATATATATGATAATCATTTATGCAGATTATCTGATATTCAAACAGATGACAAAATATTGACTCTACGTCATAAAATAAATGACTATGATATGTTATTTGATTCATATATAGATATAATATCAAATAAAAATAAACACTTTATTACTTTGGCGTATATGTTTAGAAAATCTTTTATGACGAAAATGTTACCTTCTCGCCAATCAAACAAATCAAATAAAATTATTTATCCTGAAGATCCAAAACCACCTTCTCCTCTCTTACTGACATCTACATCAGAAACTTCTTGCATTTCAGGATAAATCTGTTTTCTCATAATAAGTTGGCAACATCTATATGGAAACTCAATATCAGGAGCACTATCGTCAATTTTAATCAATGCAATAAACAATTCTCCTTTATATGAACAATCAATAATTCCTGTAGAATTTGCTAACATATATCCAGAACGAATAATAGATGACCTAGGTGTAATATCAACATAATACGAAAGTGGAATATCCAATTTAATGCCAGTTTTACACAAAATTGTTTTGGCATTTATCTTTTTATGTATTCCTGTCGCTGTTAAATCATATCCAACATCTGAAAAATTGGCTTTTGTTGGTGTAACAGCTTCTTCTGCAATTTTTTCAAATTTAAGACAAGGTCTCTCCTTTCCAATAAGTGCTAGAAATTCTTTGTATCTATCTTCGTTCTTTTTTGTGTAATCATTAACATCTTTATAAATAATACCAAGAATATCAATGATATTCACTCCACGATATTCTATGCGATGTAGATTGAAATCTACTATATACTTATACGGGATTCCAAAAAATTCAGCAAATGATAGTGCAATCTCTTTCGTATAAACTGTGAAATTACAAACCATTTTTCCATATTCAACTCTCGCTTTTCCAAACTTTTCATAATAAGCTCTTAGAAAACTATTCACCACCTCTTTTTTGTTATTTTTTACAAAATGTGTTATATCTATGTGAAGAAATTTCTCCAAATTTGAAATATTCATATGTTTGCAAATTGAATTAACGATATCACTCTCAATATCTATGAAAGAATCATCTGTATCACACGTCTGAAAATCTTCCAATCCTTCTGTTTTATATACCTTAAGTACTGTTTTTCCTTCCCTGTTCTCTGTCATTTTAATATTCAAAATCAAAACACCAAGAATATATGCTTTGTTTGCATCAAGTATTTCAAAGTAATTATCATCGACCATAACGACAACAATAAGTTTTATAATATATATTTATTATATATATGATATCATTATTCTCTTAAATAATTTACTCTTATTACTTGTTCAAATAAGGATGACTTGGATAAAGTTCTTTAAAAAAATTATACACATTTTCATGTATATTTCGAGAATCATCACATACAAATTTATCTATTTTTTCTTTTGATTCAAAATCACTATGAATCCAATAATGAACCATATATGCATCTCCATACTCTCCTTTTTTCAACATTTCTATATCGTTCTCACACGTCGCTATAGTTGTTAATTTCGGGTCAGATATAGGATAAACAAGTGTTCTCTTCACAAATTTACATTTTGCAAAATGTTCTGTTGTTGCAATACAAGAACGAGTTACTATATCTGCACCAAAACAATTGAATACATTGAAAATACTATCACCATTTTTTTCATATGCTGCTTTTACTTCTTTTAAAGCAGCATCCATTACACAATGTTTCGGAGGCACCGATATAAATGCATTACATAATACATTATCTTTCTTGAAAACCGCCATCGTTTGTTCAACTGGTTCCATTGATAAGAATGCAATATCTGTATCCATATCAATCAATCCTGATATTTCTTTCAAACAAAGCATATCCAAATCAAAATATATACCGCCATAAAAATGTAAAATAGTCAATCTTGCGATATCGGCTTTCTGAACTCCGTATTTCGTTTTTTTGTAAATTTCATAAATATCCGGATATTCTTTTTCAATAAAATTATCAATATCTGGACGACCTGGAGAATGACTCCATAATTTAAATTCAAAATCTGGGTTTAATATTTTATTATGGTCATATATCTTTTGAAATATCGATGGTAATTTGTCAGAACGCCAAGTTTGATGAATGATTTTTGGAATCATATTTGTATGATGAAATGTGTATATTTCTTATATGTCTGCATAATTATTTAATTGATTATAATATTATTATGAATATAGACAATAATAATGTTAGGCAATAGTTTGAATTCTATTAATAATTATATCTCGTCTAAATTTCAAACTGACCATACAGAGATAGTTGTAGATAGACACATATTACCTAAAATATCAAATTCATATAGTTTGGGAACACAAGATGTTCCTTTTCATCATATGTTCTTATCTGGTAATGTTAAGTGTGATGGAGAATTTATAGGTAAGGGGTCTCAAATCGAGGATGTTGTTTCAAGTATTGGTGTCATAAAATCAAATACGTCTCAAACATTATGTAGTATTTCAAATGTAAAATATATTCCTAGTTTATTGGCTTCTGACACATTTTTCAAAACATTTAACATTAGTCTTTTCAGTGACACAAATGTTGTTATATTTTCTGCAATTATTTACAGAATATATAAAGTCCAAGACCCACTTGTACCAAATGTAAAAACAACCAACAACGTTGAATATCATGTCACAAATTCATATTACCAAACAAATACAATAACATCCGATACCAATAGTATAACTTTTAATGGTAATACAATAAGTTTTGATGCAACTAATAATGACCCTTCTACAGAATCACTTAGTGTATCTCTTGTTGAAAATTACAGCATATCGGTTGTATCTTTGTAATTTTTATTTTAATTATAATTATTCCAATGGAGTTGAAGTAATTTTCATACCACAATATTCTACAGACTCTCTATCATAATCTTTTTTCTGATATACTCCTACATTAATAGATTCTTCAAGTATCCATTTGAAATTATCCCAAAATTCAGGAGTATGTCCAATACTTTTTGTTGCTATATGAGCCAATTCATGTAAAACGACAAACATCATAGTATTGATATCTACAAGCTTATCCTTGTTCCTTAGACAAAGAACAATTTGCTCTCCTTTATTAATGGAATAACTTGTATATCCAGAATCATCTTCGCCTTCTTTGAGACTATCTGGATTAAAATTGTCTTTTAACATTACTATACGAGGGTCGTCAGAAGGATGAGTTTTTATTAAATTTTCAACCAATAATACGAGTCTTTGACGTATTACTGCTATTAAATTAGCTGCTTCCTGTGAATCTTTTTTATCTTGTACCATATATTCTTTATTATCAATGGTACTTTTCACAGGTTCTAAGTTTTCCTCCATAAATGTTGTGTAGCCGAGGTATGAAACTAATATAACAGTTGATAAAATTATCAACCCTTCTACTCCAATTTTCATTTAGTCTCCTCTATCTAAATGAAAAATAAAAAATAAAGAATAAACAATAACGAAAACGAAATATAAATTGTAAAATTTACATGTAAGATATAAATAAAAAAATGACACTTAAGTATTACACATATTCATTAGTTATAATATGGACTTTCCACGCAAAGATGCACCAACGTTAGATTCTTCAAAGGAAATACAGTTTCAAATTACAGATTGGTACATTCCTGAAAATGATAGAAATCGTAAGAAACCTGAGACTCCTGAAGAAGCAGAATTCTATAATATGATTGTTTATGGAACTACAAATAATGGTATTACAGTTAGTATGCGAGTCACTGGTTATGAACCTTACTTTTATGTAAAACCACCAGAGTCTTGGGAAAAGTATTCTGATAAGAAGTTTTCATCAGAAATGCAAAGTCTTATCCGGGTAATTGAAGAAGATAAATATCAGTGCGTTTTCAAACGCGATGGTAAATCTACTCAATACTGGAAAAAGATTGTTCCAAATGGCTACGATGAACATCTTCGTTCTGTCACTGTTGTTAAAAAGAAAGATTTCTGGGGTTTTACAAATAATACTGACTTCAGGTTTATCAAAGTTACAGTTCGTTCTCTTATGATGTTTAATACGATGCGATACTACTTTGATTCAAGGAAAACGGATGGTTTCAAAATGTATGAAAGTAACATTGACCCATTCCTCAGATATATTCATGAACAAAATATCAAACCTTGTGGTTGGGTCAGTGTAACTGAATATAAAGAAGAAGATAATGACGATTATAGTACAAGATGTGATTACAACATATTGACAGATCACAAAAATGTGAATCCGATTGTTGTCAATAATATCGCGCCACTTCTTGTAGCCTCGTTTGATATTGAATGTATGAGTAGTCATGGTGACTTTCCTGTTGCCAAAAAAGATTACAGGAAAGTAGCACAAGACCTTGCTATTGTTGCAAAAGCCGGTTATAATTTTGATGCAGATTTTATATCATATTGTCTTGAGACTATTTATAAAGCAGATGCACAAATTGACGATGGTATCAAAATTCACAAAGTATATCCTAAAAATACAGTGGATTTCAGTATTATACGTCCTAAAATTATGACAGAGGCTGATAAAATTATTGAAATATTGGATGAAATTTCTAATATTACGGTAGATGATAATGATAATGACGACGATGACGAAGTAGCAGCTGCCCCTAAGAGTATGACTGTCAAACAACAGAATATTCTTGAATCTAAATTGAATTCAATTTTGACGAAAATTCTTCCACCACTTAAAGGTGATGAGATTATTCAAATTGGCACGACAGTTCATAAATATGGGTCAGAGGAAATCGTATATAAAAACATTATTTCTCTAAATTCATGTGATGCTATCAAAGACGCCGATGTTATTTCGTGTAAATCTGAGAAACAACTTTTACTTGAATGGAGAAATTTAATGGGACGCCTCAATCCTGATATTCTATCAGGCTATAATATATTTGGCTTTGATATGGAATATATGTGGATTCGTGCTGTAGAGAACAAAATAGCAGACGATTTCCTCAAAGGACTCGGTCGTAATCTTACAAGAAAATCAGACCTCATTGTTCAAAAACTTTCATCATCTGCACTTGGAGACAATGAACTTAAATACTTTGATCTAGATGGAATCGTTGTCATCGATTTATTGAAGGTAATGCAAAGAGACCATAAACTTGATAGCTATAAACTTGATAATGTAGCACAAGTTTTCATTGGAGATAAAAAAGATGATTTGAAACCTCATGAAATTTTCAAGAAGTTCAAAGGTTCATCGTCTGATAGATGTACTATTGCCAATTATTGTATTCAAGATTGTGCTTTGGTCAATCGTATTTTGCACAAACTCAAAATTATGGAAAATAACATTGGTATGGCAAACGTGTGTCTTGTGCCTCTTAATTATTTATTTAAACGCGGCCAAGGTATTAAAATCTTCTCTCTTGTTGCAAAGCAATGCATGGATCGCAATCATCTCATTCCTGTAAATAAATATGCAGATATGAGACTTGAATCTGATATGGATGGATACGAAGGTGCAGTTGTTCTTGAACCAAAGGAAGGTATTTATCTCGATGACCCTATTGTCGTATTTGATTATGGTTCCTTGTATCCATCATCTATGATTGCTCGTAATTTATCACACGATTGTTATGTAATGGATAAAAAATATCAAGTTAAAGATGACCCAAATATTGATTATATGACTGTTTCATATGATTTGTACGAAGGCACTGGTGATAAAAAGAAAAAAGTAGGAGTAAAGGAATGTGTTTTCGCACAATATAAGGATGGTCGTAAAGGTATCATCTCTGACATTCTTTGTATGCTTCTGGCGGAAAGAAAGAACACAAGGAAAAAGATGGAATACAAAACTATTACACGCAATAATAAATCAGCTGTAAATGGTATTGTATCTGAAAAAGGGTCTTCATATGAAATCTTTAATATTGAGAATGGAAATACTACAACTATACCTAAAAAAGATGTTGCCAGTGTGAAAGATACTTATAACAATTTTGAAAAAGATGTGTTTGATGCTCTTCAGCTTGCTTACAAAATTACTGCAAATTCATTGTATGGTCAAATTGGTGCAAGGACTTCTCCTATTTATCTAAAAGATATTGCTGCTTGTACAACTGCAACTGGAAGAGAAATGATTATGTTGGCAAAAGATTTTGTTGAAACAAATTATAATGCTGAAGTCATTTATGGTGATAGTGTGATGCCATATACGCCAATAACATATAGAACATCAGACCAGTTATATGTAAATACATTTGAAAAACTTGAAGGTCAATGGACTGCTTACGAAAAATTCAAGCAATCAGATGCAAATATATACAATAAAGAACAATTTCAACCAATAAATATGGAAGTATGGACACATCGTGGTTGGTCTAAAATTGCTAGAGTTATTCGTCATAAAACAGTGAAAAAGATTTATAGAGTATATACTGAATCAGGATGTGTAGATGTTACAGAAGACCACAGTCTTCTTGATATTACAGGCAACATTATCAAACCAGTTGATTGTATGATTGGGACATCTTTATTACATTCTAGACCACAATACTGTGCATATGATAAAAAAATTGATATCAATCAGGCATATATTTATGGATTTTTCATGGGTAATGGAAAAACGTCTGTTTATACAGACGGATATGTCAAAAGATATAATTGGGAAATCGCAAGTGAATCATATGATAAGATTCAAAAATGCTTGAAACATTTGGAAAGTGTTGAAAAATATATCAAGTTTCATATCATTAAATGTGACCAAATGTATAAGATTAAACCAAATGATGATGTTGGAAGCAGTGAAAGCAGTGGAAGTAGAAGCAGAAACGGTGGAAGCGGATGTGGAAGCGGATGTGGATGTGGAAGCGGATGTGGAAGCGGAAATGGGAGTGGTGGAAGTGGAAGTGGAAACGGTGGAAGTGGAGATGAAAATGAAGGAATTGAGGGCATTATTTATACAGACGAAAGCAGCTATGGTATAAAATCATTTGTTGAAAAATATAAAAAATGCTACCATAGTACTGGTATTAAAATTGTACCGCATGAAATATTAAATTGTGATACAGAAATTATTCATAAATTCAAAGAAGGTCTTGATGATTCTTCAGGAATAATGATGCATTGTCATAATCAGATTACAGCACAATCATATGTTGTTATGTGTCAA
>Ga0209653_1001555_pt1 | contig 18229 bp, 15 predicted proteins | sample SaaInl6LU_22_DNA_FD_184644 | JGI IMG/M metagenome (GOLD analysis project Ga0209653, IMG submission 184644) | Marine microbial communities from expanding oxygen minimum zones in the Saanich Inlet - ESP_116LU_22_DNA (SPAdes) (version 2) | ecosystem: Environmental > Aquatic > Marine > Intertidal...
TGCACCATGCCGCCGGGACTCTCTAGCTTGAGAATTATCTCATCACAGGTCTCTGCGATCGAAAGCACGGTAGTAATTTCTTCGCGTAAAGAACTAACTTCTTCTGCAGCAACGTCACCATCAAAGCCCAAAACGTAAACGCGCTTGCGTCTTGCCGGCTTCTCGTTTCTGCCCTCATTCTCGCTCGCGAGAGTCACGTCTTCTTCGGCAATGGCTGTCGACGATTTAACAGTCGCCGACTGAGTTTTCGCTTTAGCTTTTTCTTTCGCTTCAGCTACGGCACGTTTCTTCTCAGCTTTCGCTTCTTCTTTTTCGCGCTTAGCGCGCGCTTTGTTCTCTAGCTTTAGTGTGGCGCTATCGATTACTTCATCGCGAACGGCATCGTGTAGATCTTCTAAATGCTCATTGAGACGCACAACAACAATCTCTCCACGTTTATTCGAGCGCCGCTGGCGACTACCAGCGGATACGATGGCGCCAATCACAAGTATGAGTGCGACTACTATTGTCGCGACTTTGGCTAAAAACATGCCGTATTGAATCAGGTATTCCAAGAGATGACCTCGTTGATGCGCGACCACGCTAGCCGCCGGTTATTAGGAAGAATTACTAGCGCCCCAGAAAATGGGAAATCAATTTCCCAGCGACACTAATTCGAGCTGAAGGTACATTGGGCAGATCATCAGGACCAAACCACTTAGCGTCAGCTATCTCGCTCGGTTCTGGTGTTATGTCGCCGCTTTCATACTGCGCAATAAATCCAAGCATCAGCTGAGATGGGAATGGCCATGATTGACTCGATAAATAGTCGATTCTTCCAACCTTGATTCCGACCTCTTCGAACACCTCGCGGCGTACAGTATCCTCGGGCGATTCGCCTACCTCCATGAAACCAGCGAGGCAGGAATAAAAATCGGCGTTATGGCGCGAACTCTTGGCAAGTAACATTTTGTCTTCGCGCACTACTAGCACGATTACGCAGGGATTGATTCGAGGGTAGTAATGTCTTTCGCAAGGCAAGCATACAAGCGCCCTTTCACTCGCATGTGGTCTTGTACTACCGCCACAGCTGCCGCAAAATTTGTGACCACTAAGCCACTCTTCAAGTTGGTTCGCAACACCTGCACCCATAAAAAATTCTTTAGACTCCGAAAGCAACATACTACGGAGCGAACGAAGCTCTGCCCCGGGAAGCATATCGAGTGGCGAGCTGTCTAGATAAGCTGCGATCAGGTCCTGTCCTGTATCTTGAGGAATGCGCAGAAGCTGCGCGCCAATAATCACCTCGGGATTAATTGTTTCTATAGTCCATGTACTAACAAGCCCGTCACAAACTATTTGTCCTTCAAAAAAAAGTATAAACGTATCGTCCAACCGAATGTGCTGCGGCGTTAAAAAGATCGGCCGGCTGTGTTCCTTTGCTAACATTATTAATCCTATCTAATTCTGAGTATTTATGCCGGGCGCTAGGCCTTCAGAACCTAAACAGAGGTTCTATCGAGGGATAGCCACAGCGCTCCGTTGCCGCTCGATGAATCAATCTCGGCAAGCCGATCAAAATGCGCGGCTAGTTCTTCTTCACTCGCTCTAATAACGCCGAGCTCTGGCCGTTTCTTAGCGCTTCGTAACGCCGTTGTCTCGCGTTTTTGCTCCTGAGTTTCCTCGTCTTTCAACAACAAGTTACGCTGGCCGCTTGTCATGACAAGATACAGATCTGCAAGGATCTCGGCGTCGAGAAGTGCGCCATGCAGTTCACGCTGCGTGTTATCTACACCATAGCGTTTGCAGAGCGCATCTAAATTGTTCCGCTGACCTGGATGTTTTTGGCGCGCTAAAACTAGGCTATCAAGTACGGCACAAAAGGCATCCATCGAAGTGTTTGCTGAGTCGCTACGCGCGAGCTCCGCATTCAAGAATCCGATATCAAACGGAGCGTTATGAATAACAAGCTCTGCCCCGTCGACAAACGCGAGGAATTCTGCCTCTATTTGATAGAACCGTGGTTTGTCTGCAAGGAAGGCTTGAGTGATACCATGGACTTCTATTGCGCCTGCATCGATATCTCGATCGGGATTGAGATAGCAGTGGAAATGGCGATTAGTGAGTTTCCGGTTAATAATTTCGACGCAGCCTATTTCGATGACTCGATGGCCCTGCGCCGGATCTAATCCAGTCGTCTCTGTATCTAATACTACTTGCCGCATTTTACTCTCACTGCTTGTTAGTTAAATCCGCACGTCCAATGCTCAGGTCTCAGCCCTGTAGTCTAAGTTCTTCGATGCCTTGATTGGCGAGCTCATCTGCGATCTCATTTTCCCTGTGACCACTATGGCCTTTTACCCAGTGCCACTGGATCTCATGCCTGCTCGCCGCTTGGTCTAAACGTTTCCATAGGTCGACATTTAGCACTGGTTTTTTGGCTGCCGTTTGCCAATTGCGCCGCTTCCAATTCGCTAACCACTCCGTCATGCCTTGCAATACATATTTTGAGTCGGTCGTGATAGTAACCTGACAAGGCTCGGTAAGTGCCTCTAGCGCACAGATGACGGCCATCATTTCCATTCTGTTATTTGTCGTTTCGGCGTCGCCGCCGAACATCCTCTTTTCGGTTTCGCCACAGCGTAGCAGAGCGCCCCAGCCGCCGATTCCTGGATTACCTTTGCAGGCACCATCTGTAAAAAGTTCCACGAATTTAACCATTAACCCCTCTTGGTGACTGCCTTCTATCCTAACTATCAGCTCACTGTCCAGCCAGCTTTCTAATCAACTCTCCAGCCAGCTTCTCAGTCAGCTATTAAGCTAACTATCATACCTCAGACTGCTTCGAATGACCCTGAAGAGTTGACGGTACGCCTTGGATTGGCGTCGGCATGGAAGATCTCCATGTACGCAAAGTTGGTGTCAGAGGGCGACTCTGCTTCACACCAACAATTACGCTAGTCGCTCCGAAAGGGCTATTTAACCGAGAACCCAAATGAGACATTGTTTCTGCAAGACGCCCAATCGGCGAACTCCGATCCGAAATAGCTACCGGGAGTTCATGCATAGCACTAAAACTGTTCAGTTGATGAACATCGAGTACCTCTAGCCAATCAATCAACCGCTTTAATTTCCTGAATTTGCCCTGCCAAGGCGGAAGTCGTGCTGACTCCTTTCGATAGGGCCAACAGGCAAGCACGAGCCTTTTTACTCCCCACAAGCTCAACGGATTGAACGCGATTAGAATGATGTGACCGCCGGGGCGAAGAACCCTAACCGCCTCTCTGAGCACGGCACGACTGTCTACAGCAAACTCCAGCTCATGATGGAGGACCACGACATCGATAGAGTCGCTCTGTAGCGCGAGCGCACCGGAATCGGAAACTAATCCGGGAGAATCATCTGCATCGAGCGAAGTTTCGCCTAGAAAAAGTGTAATTTTATGCGAAATGGGGCTTGTTTCTATCAGCCGCGATCCAGTACAGCAGCCAATATAAAGAAGATGATAACCAAATAAAGTCTCCAACAGCGGATCAATGACTCGCGTTTCGGCTTCAATAAGCCTGCGTCCAAGCTCGCTGGCATACCAAGTTCTCAGAGCATGCTGTTTAGCGCTGCCTGATGGTTGAGCGGAGTCTCGATCGGCGGTTAGTGCCTTGCCTGCGAATATGAGCCGTCTGATACCGTGCTTAGAAAATTTCTCTCCCACCTCCACCCCTTGTACCGATCTTGCGATGATGTCCGCTGTTCTTTGTTGTAATCAACAGCAATCCTTATATCATAGGCACTGCTTGAAAAACGACCCGCTAGAAGCCACAGCGGTGAGACGAGTGCCTTTACTCCAACAAAGAGAGTCGTGCCCACTATGATCAGCCAAATTAAGGCGTTACCCGCTTTCGATGACAACTACATTTGGTCCCTTTGGGACGAGGATAACAAGACTTTATGCGTTGTCGATCCGGGCGATCCTGCGCCAGTTATCAAGTTTATAGAAGACGAACAGCTGACTCTCGACAGCATTCTCATTACCCATCATCATCCAGATCACACAGGCGGAATAGCCGAATTAACGGCGAGGTACGCCTGCAAGGTCTACGGACCACATAACCCTGGGATCGCCGGCATTAATGAGAGAGTTGAGGAAAATGATGAATTTACACTCATGGGGGAGCGAGTGCATGTGCTCGAGGTGCCAGGGCACACACTCGACCATATCGCCTACGTAGTCAGCCAAAACACCGAGAGCGGCGCACCGACGCGTCTCTTTTGTGGAGATACCCTATTCGCCGCTGGCTGTGGTCGACTTTTCGAGGGCACTCCCGCTCAGATGTGCAGCAGTCTAGCCAAATTAACAAATCTCGGGAAAGAGACCTTAGTTTACTGCACGCACGAATACACTCTGGCAAACCTTCGGTTCGCCGCCGCCTGTGAGCCTGGCAATCTTCTCACTCACCTGCGTACAACCCAAGTTAACAGACAGAGAGAGAATGGGCAGATATCGCTTCCGACAACGATAGGTTTAGAGCTTGCGACCAACCCCTTTCTCCGCTGTACTAATCAGCAGGTAATCGATTCGGCTGAATCTTTCGCCGGGGGTGCGCTTGCGGATGAAATAGCGACCTTTGCTGCAATACGCGCGTGGAAAGACGAATTTTAATGCCGATTGCGAGTCTGAAAAGGGGATTGGGCCAAGGGCTTTACGCAGAAGGATTGCATCGGCTGATTTCCGCCTGCGTTTTGGGCTCTCTTCTCGCTGCCTGCTCAACGGTTGAAATACCTGAAACCGTTGCAAGTGCAGCGCCTGAGAAACCAATAGCGCAACAACCCGTCAAAACTGCTGCTACGATCATCGCAGAGCCCATAAGCAGCACAGTCACCTACGAGGAACCCACTGACCTCTGGGAGCGACTTCGACTTGGCTTCGATCTGACTGCAGACTACGCGCATCCGAGCGTGTCTCGGCAGCTCAAGAGATACCGACAACAGCAGGATTATTTTGACCTAGTAACAGAGCGCGCGCAGCCGTTTCTATACGAGGTTATAGAACAGATCGAGCAGCGTGGACTCCCGCTTGAGCTCGCTCTGGTTCCCTTCGTCGAGAGTGCATTCAATCCCGACGCTTACTCGCATCAGGATGCAGCGGGACTCTGGCAATTTGTCTCCGCGACTGGGCGCAGCTACGGGTTAGAACAAACTTGGTGGCTCGATGAAAGGCGCGACCCGCTTGAGTCAACTCGGGCAGCACTGGACTATTTAGAAGTTCTCTATGCGGAGTTTGATGAGGACTGGATTCTTGCGCTAGCCGCATACAACGCGGGAGGCGGCAACATACGCCGCGCCCTTAAGAACCAGAAAAATCAGGCGAGCGACAGTCGCCGCTCCAGGTTCTGGGATTTAAATCTGAATGGGGAGACTCGCGATCACATTCCTCGCATCCTCGCCCTTGCTTTGGTGATCAAGTCACCCGCCGAATATGGTGTGGAGCTCGTTTCGATCCCCAATGAGAGATATCTTTATCCTGTAACCCTGACAAATCAAATAGACCTGAGCCTTGCAGCACGCCTTGCAGAGTTTGACCTAGGATCATTAAAACAACTCAACCCTCATTACAGGCAATGGGCAACACCGCCCGATGACACCAGAACGCTTTATCTGCCCGACCGAGAGAGCCAGCGCTTGACCTCAGCGCTACTCACCTTGGACAGCTCTACCTTAATCACATTCGATCGGTACAGGATTAAAACGGGTGACACTCTAAGCGCGATCGCCCGTAGGCTAGGCACCAAGGTCGACGTATTACAGCGTGCCAACGGGCTAAAAGGTAGCAGGATAATAGCCGGAGACTCTTTATTAATCCCCCGAGGCGATATATCTGATTCGCAATTTGAAACGATAGCCCGAGACAGTGAAGAGACTCAAAGACCACCAGTGAGCTACACAGTGAAACGCGGGGACAATCTCTGGTCTATTGCTCGTCGCTACAACATCCGCTCTGAGGACATTTTACAGATGAATAATCTGTTAGACGCAGCCCTGTTACATCCGGGACAGAAGCTAGTCTTGAGAAACCCCGCTTCAAGGCAGAGTAATTCAACTAACAGCGATTGAGACAGAAAGTCCTAACTGCGCTGCTTCGAGCCCAAAGCACGCTATCGCTTAGATAAGAACTCGGACTACAAGAAGAACTAAGACGAGAACCCTATGACTGCAACAGTAACTAAGACAGACACAGATTTTTTTGGTCATCCAAAAGCGCTGGTAATCTGCTTTCTCACCGAGATGTGGGAGCGATTCAGCTACTATGGCATGCGCGCGCTGCTGATCTTCTATCTCACTCAGCACTTCCTATTCAGCGACCAAGTCGCCGCAGGCATTTTCGGCTCCTATATTTCGCTCGTCTATATCACGCCGGTCTTGGGGGGCATCATTGCCGATCGTTATTTAGGTGCGAGCAAAGCCGTCGTGCTTGGTGCTCTGCTGCTAGTGGCTGGACACCTGGGAATGGCGTTAGAGGGCACGCAGGCAGTGGAGCGACTAGGTACGAATGGCACAGAGGTGATCAGAGATCCATTCTATCTCCAAGTATTTTATTTCTCACTCGGATTGATAATCGTTGGTGTCGGGTTTCTTAAAGGGAATATCTCAACTCTCGTTGGGTCATTATATGACCGTGAAGATCCTCGTCGCGACGGCGCCTACACACTCTTCTATATGGGCATTAACCTTGGCTCATTTTTAGGCGCGATTATTTGTGGATTCTTATTGCAATATAAGGGATTTAGCTGGGGCTTCGGTGCGGCTGGAGTCGGTATGCTGGCAGGACTCTTGGTGTTCCTCAAAGGCAGGCACCTATTCGGTGATGCGGGCCTTCCTAAAGAGCCAGAAGCACTAAAACGGAAAACCGTCAGCGGTCTTAGCCGCGAATGGGCCATTTATGCCGCGAGCCTTTTCGCAGTAGTGGTATGTTGGCAGCTGATGCAGTCACCTGAAGTTGTAGGCGGCCTGCTCGGGATCTCCTTGCTGCTTGCAGTAGGCGCCGTCGTTTTCTACTCATTAACCCAGTGTGAGCCTATCGACCGCGACCGAATGCTCGTCTGTCTTTTCTTGATGAGTTACCAAGTGATCTTCTGGTCGCTTTTCGAGCAAACAGCGAGCTCCTTAAGCCTAATGACAGACCGTAACGTGGACCGTGTTCTTTTTGGTTTCGAAATACCGGCTGCCGCTTTTCAGTCCATCAATGCCTTTTTCATAATCACACTTGCGCCCTTATTCAACTTCCTTTGGATAGCTCTCGCTCGACGTGGATGGGAGCCCTCCACGCCGGCAAAATTTGCACTCTCACTTATCCAACTAGGACTGGGCTTTCTCTTGCTAGTCTATGGCGCCAGTCTCGCTACCGACCCCACGCAGGTCGCTGTCATATGGATCGTACTACTCTATCTGCTACACACCACGGGAGAGCTTTGTATATCTCCAGTAGGACTGTCGATGACTTCACGACTCTCCGTACCAGGCGTCGTTGGCATGATGATGGGATGCTGGTTTTTAGCCTCAGCAGCGGGTAACTACGTCTCCGGTACGATTGCAGCGATGACTGGATCCGATACGGTAGGCGGCGAAATCGTCGATCCCGCCGCCGCACTTCAAACCTATATGGACGTTTATCAAACCGCCGGCCTCTACAGCATCGCAGCAGGCCTATTGGCATTGGTAATAGTGCCGATAATTAAACACTATATGCACGATGCATAAGCAATCAAATAAGATTAAAACGGATACGACAGAACAAGGAGTTGCTCCATGGGTTACATGACAGGAAAGAAGGTTCTCATTCTAGGCGTTGCAAGCAAACTCTCTATTGCCTCTGGTATAGCCGAAGCGATGCACCGAGAGGGAGCCGAGCTTGCCTTTACCTACCAAGGTGAAAAGCTGCGCGACAGAGTCGTTAAATTTGCCGCTGGCTGGGACTCCGACTTAGTTTTTCCTTGTGATGTCACCAGTGATGAACAAATCGATGCCTTGTTCGAGGATTTATCAAAAACTTGGGACGGTATCGATTGCATCGTTCACTGTTTAGCCTTCGCACCGGGAAGTGAACTTGATGGAAACTATGTTGATGTCACCACGCGAGCAGGCTTTAACCTCGCGCACGAAATTAGCTCTTACAGCTTCGTCGCCCTCGCGAAAGCCGGCGCGAAAATGATGGAGGGACGAAATGGTTCCTTGCTAACACTCAGTTATTTGGGCGCAGTGCGCAGCCTCCCTAATTACAATGTAATGGGGCTTGCTAAAGCGAGTCTCGAAGCCAATGTTCGCTATATGGCGTCGGCACTTGGGCCAAAAGGGATTCGGGTAAACGCGATCTCTGCCGGACCAATAAAGACGCTCGCTGCGGCAGGGATAAAAAGTTTTAGAAAGATGCTCGAGCATAATGCGAAGCAGACGCCGCTGCGCCGAAACGTCACAATTGAAGAGGTTGGAAATGCGGCTAGCTTTCTTTGCTCGGACTTAGCCTCGGGTATAAGCGGGGAAATACTTTACGTTGATGGGGGATTCAACACCACAGCCATGGGTTCGCTAGAACAAGCCGCTGAATAGGTAAAAATGCAAGAGAAGTAACGCTGCTTAGCAACGCGGCTAAGCAGCGGGACTGATATGTCTAGGATGCTTAGAAAGTGTCGGCGCTCAGTTCGCGCTCAGGGATTATGATATCGCCGGTCTCTCTTAGATTCGCAACATAGGCCCTCAATTCACTGCTCCCCAAGTCACCGACAACGCTTTCAAGCATTGCACTTTTCTCTGCTTCCGCCAGCGACTCAAAGCTTCCCTCTGTGACAGACATCAGTTCAGCTAATACAAACGTTCCGTTGCCCAATGTAAGTTGTGAACGTGTTACATCGCTCCCACTTGGCGCGGGCAAAGCGAAAACCGCTTCTACAATTTCTCGGTTTACCGAGCTTTGATTTCTTCTTACCGAGGTTTCTGTACGCCACTGCAATTCGTTTTCTGCGAGGAATTCCTCCACATCGCTACCACTCTCTAGAAGCGTAGAAAATTCGTCACCGAGTGCGGCAACCGCATCGCGCTCCATCTGCGCACGCAGCGCTACGGCGATTTCAGGCTCGACATCCTCTAAGGGAAGAATTCCCTCAGGGGTTGTTGTATTGACTCGGAGCACCACAGCACGCTCTCCACCGATTTCGATGACATCGCTGTTATTTCCGTCCAACATAACATCGTCTGAGAACGCGGCCTCGAGAACACGCGGCTCAGAGAAGATACCTCCACCTCCGGAGCGATCAAAGTCACCACTTGTTAAGATCGTCAGATTCAATTCGTCCTGAAGTCGCTGCAGATCCGAGGATTCGAAGGCTAAATTAGAGAGATCGGATAAGGCGCTTGCGTATAATTGTTCGACTTGTGCCGCCTTTAAATCACGCTCTATGCGCCCAGACACCTCATCAAAAGACTGAAATACAGCCGAGTTATCTTCGGTAAGCTTAACGACGTGTATCCCAAATTCAGTTTCAACTGGGCCTACAGTGTCGCCAACCTCTATCCCTTCAAGCGCCTCCTCGATCTCACTCGGAAATGCGCTGCCGTCGCTAAAGCCAATATCACCACCCTCTTCTGCCGATATCTGATCACTCGACAGCTCAAGCGCGAGAGACTCAAAACTTTCACCTGCATCTAACCGTGCAATCGCAGCAGTCGCTGCCTCGCGCGCCTGGTCAACGGTAAGTGATGAACCAGTCTCAAACAAAATGTGCGAGGCGCGCTTTTCAGCGGACCCTTCGAACGTCGACCGTTCAAGCTCGTACTGAGCGAGCACGGCACCCTCTTCTAGCACTATGCCATCAGAAATAGTGGCCTTGTCGAGAATTACGTAGTCGACAGTCACACTTTCGGGGCGGACAAAACGCGTCTGATTAGCGTCATAGTAAGCCGCAATCTGCTCATCCGTAATTGGCGTGCCCAAAGTTCGTGTGCCAGGTGGAATTGTGATGTAACGAAAATCTCGAGCTTGCGCACTAAGGGCTGCTAGTGTTTGGAGTTCCGACTGAGTAGCAAAGCCTGACGAAGAATAGGCGTTAACGACCTGAGAGAGCAGCATTTGCCTGCTGAGCGCATCTCGGTAGGAGGTAACCGTAAAGCCTTGGCTATTCATCGTTCTCACTGCAAACTCAGGGTCGAAGCGACCACCAACCTGGAAGTTTGGATTCTCGATAATCGCTCGGTCTATTCTTTCTGAAGAAATACCTAAAGCTGCAGCCTGTGCCGATTGTCTCAGCAGGGTCTCCTCAACAATTTGATTCATTGCGATTTGCTCTAACAATGACTGCTCGATGCCCTCAGCGCTGCCGCCTATAGAGTTAATAAGCTCTTGGATGCCCTGCTGAAGTTGAAAATCGCTTATCTCCTCGCCATTAACTTCCGCGACGCCGGGAGCGCGTGTGAGTCCGCCAATAATAGACTCAGCACCGAAAAGAACGAAAATGGCGACGATGAGTCCAATGATAACCTTGGCGATGACACCTTGAGAGTTGTCGCGAATGTCTTGCAGCATGGTAAATCCTATCCTGAATGAGTTTTGCTAATATTACTTTATATCGAGCGTCAGCCGAAGCCGGATTTTAGCATCATATAACGACAAAAGGCGCATCAAAGATGCGCCTTTTGTTATGGATAAGTAGCCTTTGAGACTACTTTTTCCGACTAAGAATTCACTGCGTCTTTTAGCGCTTTGCCGGCCTTAAAGCTCGGTACTCGAGCCGCTTTGATCTCGATAGCAGCACCCGTTTGTGGGTTGCGGCCCGTGCGCGCTGCACGGTGCTTAGTTGCGAAAGAACCAAAACCAACCAACACTACTGGGTCTTCTTTCTTTAGCGAATCTGTAATGGCATCGATCATTGCATCGATCGCGCGCCCGGCAGCTGCCTTGGGTAAGTCTGCAGTTTCTGCTACTACATCTATGAGTTCTGATTTATTCACAATATCCCCTTATATTCCAATTTTGGTATTTAATATTCTATTTTTTGATTCGCCATGTTACCGGCATTACGCATACATTTTTGCCGAATTTGAAGGGCAAGTTTTAGGTGGTTTACTAACTAGTCGCCATGATAACTGAATCGGCTGTTGGATACAGTAAAAACAACCGAAACGCTCCGAAAACCACGAAACACGTATCTTTATACCAAGCGCCCAAAACGAGTGTCAACACTTATCAGACGCAATAAAGCTGCCAGCAGTTGGTTTCCGCAAACTGTTAGCAGCTTCATTGTTTTAAGACTCGGCGTTAATGTCGTTCCAAGTTACCTGCCTCGTTGGGCACAACTTGCTTCTCAGTGCCTTTCGTCGATGCGAGTGCGTCAAGACTCAGCGGCGTTGGCTGATGCTGCAGTGCAACCTCGAGCACTTGGTCAATCCAGCGCACTGGGACTATTTCAAGGTCAGCTTTAATATTGTCTGGAATCTCGGCTAAATCCCGCTCATTGTCCGCAGGGATAAGAACCGTTTTAATATTTCCCCTGTGGGCAGCAAGAAGCTTCTCTTTGAGGCCACCAATCTTTAAAACTTGACCGCGTAGTGTAATTTCTCCAGTCATCGCGACGTCGGCGCGAACCGGAATATCTGTTAGAACAGACACGATTGCTGTACACATACCAACCCCCGCGCTCGGACCATCCTTAGGAGTCGCTCCTTCGGGGACATGGATATGAAGATCGCGGGTCTCATGAAAATTAGCAGGAAGACCGAGAGACGCACTTCGGCTGCGCACAACCGTTAAGGCCGCCTGAATTGATTCCTGCATCACATCGCCAAGCGAGCCTGTTTTTATCGTCTTACCCTTACCTTCTACGGCGATCGCTTCGATTGTTAGCAGCTCACCACCGACCTGAGTCCATGCAAGCCCATTCACCTGGCCTATGTGATTCTCCTCTTCGGCTTTGCCATAGTCATATTTTCTTACGCCCGAATATTGTTCGAGATTATCGGCATCGAGTTGAATTTTCGCGTGCTTTCCCTTTAGTGAGTTACTCTTTACAACTTTACGGCATATCTTCGCCACTTCACGCTCCAGGCCACGAACACCCGCCTCTCGTGTATAGTAGCGAATGATATCTCGAATGGGCTGTTCGCCGATTTCGAGCTCTTCCTCTTTGACGCCATTGTTTCTTTTTTGCTTCGGCACCAAATAACGCTCGGCGATATTGAGCTTCTCTTCCTCGGTGTAGCCAGGAATTCGAATGACCTCCATCCGATCTAACAGCGCTTCTGGAATATTCATACTATTAGAGGTGCACACAAACATGACTTCGGAAAGGTCATAGTCCACCTCTAAGTAATGATCATTGAAACTGCCATTTTGTTCTGGGTCTAGCACTTCGAGTAGCGCAGAAGCTGGGTCGCCGCGATTATCCATACCCATCTTGTCGATTTCATCAAGCAAGAAAAGCGGATTTTTTACACCTACTTTAGAAAGCTTTTGCATCAGCTTGCCTGGCAGAGAGCCGATATAAGTTCGACGATGCCCTCTGATTTCAGCCTCATCTCGCACGCCGCCAAGCGCCATGCGGACAAATTTTCGGTTCGTAGCCCTCGCAATGGACTCGCCAAGTGATGTCTTACCCACACCAGGCGGTCCTACAAGACAAAGGATAGGTGCCTTTAGCTTCTTAACGCGTTTTTGGACTGCCAAATACTCCAAAATACGCTCTTTGACCTCTTTGAGGCCGTAATGATCGTCTTCGAGAATCTGTTCAGCTTTATCGAGTTCTAATCGAACCTTACTGCGCTTCTTCCAAGGGACATTGATCATCCAGTCTAGGTAAGTACGAACGACCGACGCTTCGGACGACATCGGTGACATCTGCTTAAGCTTATTCAATTCCGAGACTGCTTTGTCTCTCGCCTCTTTGGGCATTCCCGCATCATCAATCTTTTGCTTTAACTCTTCGGCCTCATTCGGGATGTCCTCAAGCTCACCCATTTCTTTTTGAATGGCTTTCATCTGTTCATTGAGGTAGTACTCGCGCTGGCTTTTCTCCATTTGCTTCTTCACGCGTCCACGAATGCGCTTCTCGACAGCGAACAGATCGATCTCACTTTCGATAAGCGCCATAAGATGCTCAATCCGCGCCTGAAGCCCTGCAAGCTCTAGTAGGTTCTGCTTCTCTTCTAGCTGCAATGACATATGAGAGGCAATGGTATCTACCTGCCGGCCCGCCTCGTCGATGCTCGAGATAGAACCCATCACCTCTGGGGGGATTTTTTTGCTTAACTGAACGTAGTGGTCAAACTGCGCAAGTAGACTGCGGATGAGTGCATCGGTCTCTTTCGCAGAGGGCTCTTCACCCGACAGGACGCTCACACTGGCAGTCACGTAATCTTGTTCGTAATTAACGGACTTTAACTTGGCGCGATCGAGGCCTTCGACTAACACTTTCACGGTGCCATCTGGCAGCCGTATGAGCTGGAGTATTGTTGCGACAGTGCCTATTTGATAGAGATCCGATGCGCCAGGATCGTCGTCGGCAGCGCTTTTTTGTGCAACCAAAAGCACTTTTTTGTCAGACGCCATCGCCGTCTCGAGCGCCTTGATCGATTTAGGTCTTCCGACAAAGAGAGGCTGAACAATCTGGGGGTAAACGACTACATCCCTCAGAGGCAAGAGAGGGATAGATTGGGTGGAAATAGATGACTTAACTGGCTCTTCGTTAATACTCATGGGCTACCTTTGAGAGCGGCGACCCCTGAGAGCCAGCCTTATGTTAGTGAGACACTCAAGTTATGGTGATGCTAAGTTAAAAATTCAAGCCTGTTAGTCTTCTGCGGCCGCCTTATTTTGACTAGCGTCGGCATTTTCGAACATTAGAAGAGGCTCTGACTCACCGTCGATGACTGCCGCGTCGATTACTACTTTACTGACTTTCTCGAGCGAAGGAATCTTGTACATACTGTCGAGGAGCACAGACTCCATAATCGACCGCAGGCCTCGTGCCCCAGTTTTACGCTCTTTTGCTTTTTTAGCGATGGCGCGTAACGCGTCGTCGCGGAACTGTATTTCTACATCTTCCATTTCGAAAAGCTTCATGTACTGCTTTGTCAGCGAGTTTTTCGGCTCTTTGAGAATTCGTACCAAGGCGTCTAGGTCGAGCTCTTCGAGCGTCGCAATCATCGGAAGTCGCCCGACGAATTCTGGTATCAGGCCATATTTGACCAGATCCTCGGGCTCGACGCTGCGTAGAGCTTCCCCGACCTTATCTTCGGTTTCCTTCGATCGTACCTCTGCAGAGAATCCAATGCCGCTTTTATGTGAGCGGTCGAGAATGATGCGATCCAAACCGGCAAAGGCACCACCACAGATAAATAGAATATTCGAGGTGTCTACCTGCAAGAACTCTTGCTGAGGGTGTTTACGGCCACCCTGAGGCGGCACCGATGCAACTGTGCCTTCGATAAGTTTCAAAAGCGCCTGCTGTACGCCCTCGCCAGATACGTCTCGTGTGATCGAGGGGTTGTCGGATTTACGCGAGATTTTGTCGATTTCGTCGATGTAGACGATACCGATCTGCGCCTTATCGACATCATAGTCACATTTTTGCAGGAGTTTCTGAATGATATTCTCGACGTCTTCGCCAACGTATCCAGCTTCGGTGAGCGTGGTCGCATCAGCGATGGTAAACGGCACGTCTAGCATCCGAGCTAGCGTCTCGGCAAGAAGCGTCTTACCAGTACCAGTCGGGCCAACCATCAAGATATTACTTTTACCAAGCTCGACGTCGCTTTTGCCGCTCTCGTAGTTGAGGCGCTTATAGTGGTTATAGACCGCAACGGCGAGGACCTTTTTGGCGGCGTCCTGGCCAATAACATATTCGTCGAGAGTCTCTTTGATTTCCTTAGGCACAGGCAATTTGCGCGCGTTAGAGTCTGACTCGCGCTCCTGAACCTCTTCCTTGATGATATCGTTGCATAGCTCAACGCATTCATCACAGACGAACACTGAAGGCCCGGCTATCAATTTCTTTACTTCTTGCTGGCTCTTAGCGCAGAAAGAACAGTAAAGAAGCTTGCCGCCATCGTCTGGCTTATTAAAATCGTCGTCTGACATAGGAAATGCTCAACTCTGCAATCATGAGGCCTGCATTAAACGCCGGCTACTGTCTTTTTATCTTCGCGTCTTCCGATAACTTTATCTACAAGCCCATATTCACACGCTTCATCGGCGCTCATAAAGTTATCGCGCTCAGTATCACGCGCTATCCTTTCTTCGTCCTGGCCGGTGTGTTCTGCCATAAGCACATTAAGTCTTTTACGTATCTTAATGATTTCATTAGCTTGAATCTCGATGTCTGACGCTTGACCTTGCGCTCCACCACTGGGCTGATGAATCATCATACGCGAATGTGGCAGCGCTAGCCGCTTCCCTTTCGCGCCTCCAGCGAGAAGCATCGCACCCATACTTGCGGCTTGGCCGATACACATCGTGCTCACGTCAGGCTTGATGAACTGCATGGTGTCGTAGATCGATAGACCGGCGGTAACGGAACCGCCCGGTGAATTTATATACAGATGTATGTCTTTGTCCGGATTCTCGGACTCAAGAAACAGCAGCTGCGCCACCACCAAATTCGCCATATGATCCTCGACCTGACCGGTCAAGAAGATCACTCTGTCTTTCAAAAGACGCGAGTAGATATCGTATGAACGCTCACCGCGCGCGGTCTGCTCGACCACCATAGGAACTAACGCGGCTGAGGGTTGTTCGAAACTGTAGGGCATATTGTCGTCCTTCGGATCTTTAAAGCAGGCCGCGACGCGAGGCGCGACCACCTATGTCCACAGATATTACTCCGCGTCGGCGTTTTCGGACTGCCTAGACTCAGGTTTTATAACCTCTTGATAGGAAACCGTCTTGTCCTCGACCTTCGCTGCTTCGAGTATGAAGTCGAATACCTGATCCTCAACCACCGAACTCTCAATCGCTGCTAGCTGCTCTTGATTACCGTAATACCAGTTGATGACCTCTTCCGGGGATTCATAAGTCGCCGCGAGCTCCTCAATGGTTTCACGCACTTTCGCAGGATCGGCCTTCAGGTTTTGCGTTTGCATTACCTCACCCAATAAAAGGCCAAGCTTGACTCGTCGCGTAGCCTGTTCGGTAAAGAGCTCATCGGGGAGCATGCTCGCATCGAGATTAGCGCCGCCGCCCATTTGTTGCAGTGCCTGCGTCTTAAGTTGCTGTATTTCTGCCGTGACAAGCGCCGCAGGAACGTCCAGCTCCACAACCTCGATCAGCTTGTCCATAACTTGCGCTTTGAGCTTGTTGCGGCTTGCCGCTTTGAGCTCACGCGTCATGTTGTTTGCGACCTCTTCACGGAATGCAGCGTCGCCGCCCTCTTCGATGCCGAAGCTCTTAAAGAATTCCTCATCGACCGCGGGCAGCACCTGTTCGCTAACGCTATTGAGAACCATCTCAAACTCAACCGCTTTGCCTGCGAGGTCAGCGTTGTGATATTCCTCTGGGAAAGAAAGGGATAGGGTAAACGCGTCGCCCGCTGTCTTACCGATTATTCCGGCTTCAAAGCCCGGAATCATTCGCTCGGAGCCCAGAACGAGATCGGTTCCCGTCGCTTTTCCGCCCTGAAACTCTTCACCGTCGAGTTTGCCGTTGTAATCGATATTCACGCGGTCAGAATCTGCCGCCGCGCGCTCTACAATTTCCCAAGTCTGACGCTGCTTACGCAGAGTTTCGATCATTTCATCGATATCGCTTTCACCGATGTCTGCACCTAAACGGGCAACTTCAAGCGCGCTAAAATCGGGCAGCGTTACGTCGGGATACACCTCAAACGTGGCTGTGAATGTTAGGTCTGCACCCTCTTCTAAATTAACGGGCACAATCATCGGCTGTCCGGCAGGCTTCACCGCCTCCTGAGTGAGCGCATCAAAATAAGACTGGTTGATCATCTCACCCACGACGTCTTGGCGAACACTCTTTCCGAAACGACTCTTGATTACCTTAAAAGGCACTTTGCCTTTGCGAAAGCCTTTTAGGTTTACCGACCCTGCAGCCTCTTGAAGGCGGGCATTGACGGCCGTTTCAACCCGCTCGCTTGGCACAGCGATAGTCATTTTCCTTTCGAGACCTTGGGTTGTTTCTAGAGAAACCTGCATTGATAAACCTCTTCCGAACAAGGGCTATCTGAGCGCCCTCGCGATTAATGAATTTGGTGGTGTGGTATGTCTTATTGACTCTTTTTTTAACTTCTAAAGTAGGATGATTGCCCCCACAAAGCACGCGATTTTCCCACAGCAGCAAGGCTTATTCAATCACAGTCTCATTAAGTACTGGCCGAGATGCAAAACGGGGTTGCCATCCACGCCAAGGAGACAGACAATCGAGGCGTGATAAAAATCAGACACGCGCAGGATCTTACGAACTTCGCGACCTTTCGCAACTTAGTGAACACAGAATAACAAGACGGTGAATATATGAGCGCTTCGGCAATAGGGGACGGCGACAACAGGAAACAAGGCCCTGGCGATATTAACGCCGCAGAGAGTGAGATTTTTGAGGACGACAAGCTGTGGTATTTCCGTAACTCTCAGGGCGAGAAGATTGGCCCATTTCGCTACGCTAGCGAAGCGAAGTCCAATCTCGAATCCCTGATGGTCAGTCTGGAGGCGAGGCTTAAATCCGAAGAATGAAGATCGCGCTGCGCTGCCTAGCCTGAGGCGCTAGGCGGCAGCGGCGATAGGCAATGCAAGCGGCGTCTTCGTCAGATCGTCTAGAATTTGAGCAGAATGCTCTAAAAAGAAGAAATAACCGCCCTGACGGGACACGGTGCGCGCCCGCCCCTCAGGCAATTCCGCTGCGAGCAAGAATGCTGAACGGCCAAGCCGGTAGCTCTCGTCTCGACCTTGCCAAAACTCCACGCTGAGACTCAGGTCAGCTAACTGATAATCAAACGGCGCAAGGCCAATAGATTCATCCTGCGCCACCCCCCGCGCCCCCTGAAGAAACGCCTCACGCCTGTCGCTAAGAATTGTGCGCCTAAGCTCGCTGCTGTTTAACGCCCGCTGATCGAAACTACAGAGCTCCCTGCGCAGAGTCTCGATATAGCCTTCTTGCGAGTTTCGTTCCAGTCGCTCTCGCAGCGACCACCCGTGACGGACAAGTGATGCAAGGCCTCTGTGCATCAGAGACTTAAGATGCCCCGTTTTTCGCGCGGTTAGTAGAGGA
>Ga0209653_1001564_pt1 | contig 18141 bp, 12 predicted proteins | sample SaaInl6LU_22_DNA_FD_184644 | JGI IMG/M metagenome (GOLD analysis project Ga0209653, IMG submission 184644) | Marine microbial communities from expanding oxygen minimum zones in the Saanich Inlet - ESP_116LU_22_DNA (SPAdes) (version 2) | ecosystem: Environmental > Aquatic > Marine > Intertidal...
TTTTCGTTAAGCTTTATTGTATTAATTCCGTTTTTCAATGGAGTATACCATAAATATTTAATGGTTTGTATTTTAATACTTATTTGGGTAAACGATAGTTTTGCCTTTTTAATTGGAAAAAACTTTGGGAAAAGAAAACTTTTTGAATCAGTATCACCAAAAAAAACAATTGAAGGTTTTATTGGTGGTTTGTTGTTTGCAGTTTGTACAAGTTATATTATAAGTATTTACAATAAAAATTTTATTTTTTTGCATTGGATGATTATAGCTATAATCATCTCAAGTATTGGGACAGTAGGAGACTTAGTAGAGTCAAAATTTAAACGTTTTGCTAACGTAAAAGATAGTGGTAATATAATGCCAGGACATGGAGGTATTTTGGATAGATTAGATAGTTTGCTATTTGTAGCTCCATTCGTATATTTGTACGTTAAATTTATAATCAATTAAATGATTCGATTTCATAAAGAAGGATACACAATAATTGCAATAACACTTTTAATTGCAATAGGTTCAATTGTTTTAATAGATAGTTTTATAGAACAGACTTGGTTGCAAATAGCTATTAAAGCAGTGGTTATTTGTTTCTTAATACTAATTCTTCAGTTTTTTAGAAACCCTAAAAGAGTAACAAATCTTGATGAAAATACAATTGTAGCTCCTGTAGATGGTAAGGTTGTTGTAATTGAAGAGGTTGAAGAATCAGAATACTTTAATGATAAAAGATTACAAGTTTCTATATTTATGTCTCCAATCAATGTTCATGTAACAAGATATGCAATGGGAGGAGTTATAAAGTATAGCAAATATCACCCTGGTAAATATTTGGTAGCTTGGCATCCAAAAGCATCAACAGAAAACGAAAGAACGACGGTGGTTATTGAAAATAATACTTTTGGTGAGGTTTTATATAGACAAATTGCTGGAGCTTTAGCAAAAAGAATTGTAAACTATGCTACAGAAAAAGAAAATGTTGTACAAGGTACCGATGCTGGTTTTATAAAGTTTGGTTCTAGAGTAGATTTGTATTTTCCGTTAAACACTAAATTAAATGTTTCGCTAGGAGATATAGTAAAAGGTGGAGTTCAAGTTATTGCAACAAAGTAAGATGAAAGATGATTTAAATTTAGCTTTTGAGCAAGCGTTTAAAAAAATTTCAACTCTTAAAACGAAATTACCACAAGATGTAATGTTAAAGTTTTATGCTTACTATAAGCAAGCAACATTTGGAAACCATTCTTCTGCTAATAAAAGTACAAATGTTATTAGTGCTTTTAAATTTAATGCCTGGATTCAGTTAAATGGTATGAGCCAAGAAGTAGCAAAAAAAGCATATATAAAACTAGCAAATACAATTTAAATTACTTTTAATAACTAATTTGATTAAACAATTATGCACTTAGAGTAATTTTAGTGACTGTAAGATTTTTCAGTGCCAAAATTATTTATCACCTCCTATTTCAATAAAAACGATTCTTTCTCTCTTAATTTTTATTATAGGTTTTGATCACTTGACTTATACTATGTGTAAAAAATCATATACAGGTGCTAAACCTTATGTCTATGGTTGTTTTATATTAGCCTGATAAAAATAGTCGTTAAACCATCAATCAAAACACAAGTATTATATGTAAATTCAAAAGTAGAGAAGTCATGTTTTTTAAACAACATAATTATGATGAGTATTACAATATTTAAAAAAATAGAATGCAAAAAGCATTTCTACTAAAGCAGTTACGACAATAAAAATGAGATTTATAAGAAAGAAGTATGCTTACGAAATAATACAACAACATTAGTAGGTAGGGGTAAAAGAGAACATCAAAGGGGTGTACTCCTTAAAATAAATCTTTTAAAGCTTTAGGGAGTTTCTTAAATCGAAAGGAATACCCTCCGTCATTTTCTATTTTTTTTGTCGATAATTTACTTCCTTCTAGTAATATTATAGCCAACTCCCCAAATACTAGTTTTAATACAAAATCAGGCACATGAATAGGTAAAAAAGGACGCTTCGTAGTTTCTGCTAAAGTTTTAGAAAAAACCTTATTGGTTAAAATTTCAGGAGCAATAGCGTTAAAAACTCCATTGTTATTAGTTTCTAATAGATGAATGTATATTTGACACAGGTCTTCAATATGAATCCAAGGCATATATTGTTTACCAGATCCTAAAGGACAAATTACAGGAGTAATCATTTTTTCTAAAGCTCCACCTTCATGATCTAAAACGATACCTGTTCTTAAAATAGTAACAGGAATGTTTAGGGTTTCAAATTGTTTAACAGCATTTTCCCACTGTTTACAAACTTGCCCTAAAAAGTCATTTCCAGCACTGTCTTTTTCTGTGAAAATCTTATCTGTAGTCTGTGCCCCATAATAATTACTCCCAGAAGCAGAGAGAAATCCTTTTAAAGGCTTTTTTAATTGCTTTATTTTTTTGAAAAGTAAATTGGCGGTTTCAACTCTACTGTCAATAATTACTTTTTTTCTCTCAGCAGTCCAACGTTTATCGGCAATTCCTGCACCAGCCAAATGAATTATATAGTCTATATCTTCAAACGCAATAGTATCGACGTAATTATTTTTATAATCCCATTTAAACTCATTTTCTTTTGTCGGGTTTCTAGTTAGGATAGTTGTAATATGATTTTTTTCAGTTAATAATTTACTCAAATGCCTCCCAACTAATCCAGTTCCTCCAGTTATTAAAATTTTTGCCATACCTACAAAATTAACTATAAAGTTAAAAATGCTTAGTTACTGTTTTCTTAAAATGTAATTACTAAGTTGATTAATAAAAAAAAAGTGTAAAAATATCATTGTACAAATGTATGCTTGCGTTAAAAGTAAATAGGAGGTATGAATTGTAAAAATTTACATTAGTTGTATTTTTTTTGAATTTCTATGTTTACTTTTTGAGTTCTCAAACTTGTAATTCTTTTATATCTAAAATCTTTAATTTCCTTAAAGCAATGTTAATGTTTTTTTCAGTTGTATTTATTGGTGTATTTTTATATAAATGAAAACTAAGACGAATAGAAAAGGATTTATTTTCAAATCTTTTGAAGCTGAAACACAAACGCCTTTTGAAAAGTTATTCGAAATTTTTAAAGAGCTGATAATTCATACTGCTGGTGATTTTGATGAAGCAATAGACTGGTTAAGGTCTTTAGATAAGGAATATAGTTTAACAACAGATGCGTATACTGTTGATGACTTTATTGAAGATTTAAAAAAGAAAGGTTATATCAAAGAAGAGGTTGATGCAGATGGTATCGGAAGTGCTAAAATAACTGCAAAAACGGAACGTGCAATTCGCCAGCAAGCATTAAAACAAATTTTTGGAAAAATTAAGAAAAGTGGTTCTGGAAACTACAAAAGTAAATCTCAAGGATTAGGAGATGAACATAACGGTGATTTTAGAAATTATCAATTTGGGGACGAACTCCACAAAGTTTCATTTACCGAAAGCTTACGGAATGCACAAATAAATAATGGTATAGGAGATTTTAGTTTAACGGAAGACGACCTTGTAGTAGAAGAAACCTATCACAAAGCACAAATGAGTACTGTTTTGATGATAGATATCAGTCATTCCATGATTCTGTACGGTGAAGATAGAATTACACCAGCAAAAAAAGTAGCCATGGCTTTATCAGAATTAATCACTACTCGTTACCCAAAAGATACCATAGATGTTTTGGTTTTTGGTAATGATGCATGGACTATAAAAATTAAAGATTTACCTTATTTACAAGTTGGCCCTTATCATACAAATACAGTAGCAGGTTTACAATTAGCTATGGATTTGCTTAGGAGAAAACGAAATACCAATAAGCAAATTTTTATGATTACAGATGGTAAGCCAAGTTGTTTACGAATGCCAGATGGGCAGTATTACAAAAATAGTAATGGTTTGGATAAATACATTGTTAATAGGTGTTGTGCAATGGCACAACAAGCGAGAAAATTACATATCCCAATTACTACATTTATGATAGCAAAGGATCCTTATTTAATGCAATTCATTAGAGAGTTTACCAAAGCTAATAAAGGCAAAGCATTTTATACTGGTTTAAAAGGGTTGGGTGAAATGATTTTTGAAGATTATGAAAATAATAGAAAGAAGAGGATAAAAGGATAACTAGTATTTAGATTTTGGCAACTAATTTGCCCTAAGCTAAAATAAAGTGAAAAGATAAAAAGATGAAAACATTAGGAGCATTAAAAAAATCAGGCTACCAATCAAAATCAATTAAAGATGAATTAAGAGATAATTTAATTAAAGCGATTAGGCAAAAAAAAGAAATATTTACAGGGATTCACGGCTATGAAAATACTGTTATTCCAGAATTAGAAAGAGCTATTTTAAGCAAGCATAATATCAATTTATTAGGTTTGCGTGGTCAGGCAAAAACACGTTTAGCACGTATAATGGTTCAGTTGTTAGATGAACGTATTCCTGTTGTAGAAGGTTCAGAAATTAATGACGACCCATTGAACCCAATTTCTAGATATGCAAAAGAATTAATTGCTCAGAAAGGTGATGAAACACCAATTGTATGGTTGCATAGAAAAGAACGTTTTTCTGAAAAATTAGCTACTCCAGATGTAACTGTTGCCGATATTATAGGTGATGTTGATCCTATAAAAGCAGCTAATTTAAAATTGAGTTATGCAGATGATCGCGTAATTCATTATGGAATGATTCCAAGGGCGAATCGTTGCATTTTTGTAATTAATGAAATTCCAGATTTACAAGCTAGAATACAGGTAGCATTGTTTAATATTTTGCAAGAAGGCGATGTTCAAATTCGCGGATTTAAAATGTGTTTACCTCTAGATATACAATTTGTGTTTACAGCAAATCCAGAAGATTATACCAATAGGGGAAGCATTGTTACTCCTTTAAAAGATAGAATTGGTTCACAAATCTTAACACACTATCCAGCAGACATAGAAACAGCTAAAATTATTACCCAACAAGAGGCAAAATCTGATGCTCGTCAACAGAAAAATATTCATGTGCCAGAATTGGCAAAAGATTTATTAGAACAGATTGTTTTTGAAGCACGAGAAAGTGAGTATATTGATGCTAAAAGCGGTGTAAGTGCACGTCTAAGTATTACTGCTTTCGAGAATTTACTTAGTACCGCAGAAAGACGTTTGTTAATTTCAGCTGATGAAAATACAAGCATACGTTTAAGTGATTTCGATGGAATTATTCCAGCCATTACAGGAAAAGTAGAATTGGTTTACGAAGGAGAACAAGAGGGTGCTCGTTTTGTAGCAGAAACGTTGATTGGAAAAGCTATTAAAAGTTTATTTCCTACCTATTTTCCTGAGATTAAAAAGTTAGCGAAAGCAACTGATGAATCTCCATACGACGATATCGTTTCGTGGTTCTTTAATAGCAAATCAGATTTTGAAATTCTAGACGATTTAAAAGAACAAACTTATCAAAAGATGTTAGATAAAATAATTCCATTAGCTGATCTACTAAAAAAACATCAGCCAAATGTCGTAGATAAAGATAGTTACTTTGTAAAAGAATTCGTGTTGTGGGCTTTAGTAGAATATAAAAAGTTGAGTAAGTATCGTTTTGATGACGGAACTCAGTTTAAAGATCCTTACGGTAGTTATATAAAAGATTTATAGAATAAAAAAAGGCAGTGTTTTAAGCACTGCTTTTTTTTTACCGCTATTCCTAAATATTTTATGTAAAAGTATTTTAATTGTATGCTTTTGTTTCTTTAAAAAAAATAAACACCAAATTATCAATAATTTAAAGGGAAAATAAGGTTTTTTCATTTTGAAATATAGTTTTTAATTAATTGAAAACTAGAAATTCAATATTTTTTACTAGGTCTTATAATTAAATAGCACTTCGATCAATCTACTAATATTTTTTTAGTCAAGGTCTGTTTATCATTTCTTAACACTAAAAGATAAATTCCCTTAGGAAAATCAGATACGTCTATTTTGTTACTAGTATAGTTGTTGTGTTTAACCTCTTTTTTTAATACAACTTTTCCTATTGTATTGAACAGCTGAATTTTTGTATCGGCGGTAAAAAAGCTACCAGATAAGGTTACATAATTTGAAGCAGGATTTGGTGAAAGTATAATTTCGTTATCTGCAACAGTATAATCTGTTGTGTTTAATGTGGTTGTACCATCGTCTGAAAAAGGGTTTGTACCATTTTGAATTTCTTTATGATCACTAATAAAATCTTGATCGGTATCCAATAAAGGAACTATAAAATTAGTAGACCAACTCATATTTATAGTTTGATTCAAACGAGTTGCTACAAACTTTACATACAAATCTCCATTCGGTTCCCTAAAAAATGAGTTGGCATTCGCATTACGTAAAGAAGTTAATGAAGTCCTCTCAGGTAGTGTTTGGCCGGAAAAAAGTAAGGACAAACCACCCAACTTCGCAAAGTCTTTAAATCTTAAAATGTAATTATCTCCAATAGTTGCATTTTCCATAGAGATGTTTATCTGTTTCGTTGTTGGTAGTTTTTCAAAAGTATAGGTGTATTGAAAATTTTCGTTAGTAATAAAGGGGAATTGTATAAAAGTTTTAAAACCGTAAATATGATAAGCAGACGCAATTGGAGTTCCAGGTTTTGTTCTCCTACAAGTGATGTTTGGAATATTACTTGTAGATAAGCCTGGAAAACGCAACACAGAGGATACAAATTTATGCGGACTCATAAAAGCTCTAATCCAATGCGAAGGTTTGTTTTCATCTCCAACCAGCATAAACGGATGATTACTCACAATAGAAGTATTCGGTTTGCCAGTTAATGAGCCATCTTCATCTAATACAACAGTAATCCAATTTCTTGGATGTGACGGGTTTTGAGGTCTTGTATCATTGTTTTTTATAGCAACATCGTAATCAGGTAAACCCACATATGGAATTCTATTGCTAGCTGTAGTAATTCCAGAGAAACGATGATTGGTGTTTTTAGTTGCAGCCCCACCACTGCTCAATAAAGTTTCTTTACCACTATTCCAACCTACCAAATGAGAATCTCTAATTTGCCCAGCACCATCATACATTCTGTATAATCTTTTATTGGCTGTTAAAATTCCTGTACCAGAGTCTGCAACAATCACAGATTCTTGTACTTGTGTAAAACTGGCAAATTGTATAGCAGTTTCATTGTCTATTAGTATATTATTTTGAAAGATAAGGTTAGCAGTAAAAACATAACGATCTCCAACTAAGTTCCCTAAACCAGAATATATTCCTAATTTATTAGAATACCAGGTACAATTTTCTATCAAATGTTTAGAGCTATTTTTCCAACCTCTATTGCTTAGTATACTATGATCTGCGGTTAATTGATCAAACACATCAACACCACTTGTAGAACTATGGGTCTTATTTCCTTTAAACAAACCTAATGGTTCTTTGTAAGGCTCTATGCCATTGAATCTGGGGTCACTTGCAGAATCGCCCATTGGTTTTTGTGGAAATGCAAACCAATAGCCTGTTCCTAATGTTCCTGCAGCTACATTGTTCTGAAATGTATTATTTGGATTGGTAATCCAATAAGTAGCGGGTGTTCTATTTTGTACTTCATTCAATTGATTGTCTGAAGGGGTTACTTCTTCTCCTTTAATAGGTTTTTTTGTTAAAAGTGCTACATTGTTTTTAATTACGTTAAAACGTTCTGTTCCATCTTCAAGAAAAACACCATGACCAATATGGTCATAAATAAAGTTGTTATCTAATGTGGTGTAACTAGTACCATGAATTGTAATCGCTCTGTTAAACGATTGATGAATACTTGAGTTTTTAATATATTGTCCTTTACCAAATTCATGTAGCAAATGCCAATGCCAAGGGTATTTCCCAAGTTTTGCTTTTTGTCCCATTCGATATAACTCAATATTGCTTGCAACAAGTGTGCTATTCATCATAGCCATTATATGACCTCCAAAACCAGCTGATTCCCCACTAGCATCACCTTGTATTTTTATGGTATGGGATAGTAGACCTACTTCTGCTCTTAAATCTGCAGTCCATGTTTTATTATCTGTAGCTCTAGTATATGTTTTTAGATCACTAAAATGAGGGTATTTTAAACCTTGAGCAAAAGAGATAGATTTTCTGTTTGTACTAATAGCTGTAATCGTTCTTTTTTCTGCTTCCTCAGGATTAGTTCTGCTTGAAACAATTACAATTTCATCACCAACTTCCCAATCAATAGCCTCAGACAAATTAATCTGAGTAGCACCTACACTAGCTTTGGCTCCTAAGTGTGTCCAGCTTACTTTTTCTTTTCCATGGAGTTTTATGCTACCACCATTCATTACTCCAATAAAATTATCTCCCATTACTCCAGAGGTTTTATTGTCTTTACCTACCAAGGTGATTTTACATTTGTTGTTCGCAATGTAAGGTTGATTTTTAGTCCCAATTTCTAACAAGGCATTGGAGCCCATAACCATGATCATTTCTGTTTCTAAATCTATTGAAGAATTCTCTGGTTGTCCTTTGATACCCTCTAGAATTCCTTCGATAGTAATTGATTTTGCCCTTACAACCCCACTTAAACTAACAGTAATTCCTTGCGGAATAGTAACATTATCAGTAACAGTAGGTATAGTTCTTGTAGACCACGTAGCTTCGTTTTGCCAACTTCCATTACCAATAGCAGTGATTGAGGTCAAATTTTTGGTTGCATTTTTAGGAGTATAACATCCAGTGTATGAAATGGTCTTTTGGGATTTTAATCCGAAATTTAAAAAATTGATAAAGGGATTTTTTGATGCTGATAATTTAGTTCCAATAGCTATAACAGCAAAAATGCATAAAATCTCTTTTTTCATATTTTAGGTAAATTTGTATTGTTTGTGCTCTAAGTTATAAACAGAGCTAAAATTAGGCATCCTGTAGTATCTGTATTGAGTTAATTAGAGGTGTAAATTTCCTTGTATATGTTTTTTTTGAAATTTGTTAATGCCTTGTTTTTTATAAATAAACACATTTAGATAAATTTTTTGGTAACTACGATATAAAGTATGGCGCCTTATCTTTTCAACAATAAACCAAGTAATGACAACATCGTTTCCTTTTGATGAGATAATTTTAAAGCTTGTAAATCTAAAGGATTGGTTGTTTTGTTGTACTAATTTTCTGTTATTTAAATCTCGAATAATTTCAATATGTTTATTTAACTTCAAAAAAATATAAATAGTTTGGAATTTCTCTATATCTTTGACATTGAAATCTAGTAATGAACATAAATAGTAACAATAACAATTTCAATAATCCTAATGTTTAGGGTCGGAAGGTTATTGTAAAACATATAGTAAACCTTCCAAATTCTTTTGGAAGGTTTTTTTATATCCTGAACTTGTTTCAGAATCTATAAAAAACAGACAACATGAGTAAATTAATGACAGTAGACATCCTGTCTAGTATCAAAGGAGCAAAAGAATCAGCAGCAGTTAGCCAATTGTTTGATGTAATAAAAAACGCAAGTACTAATACAAGAGCATCTTTTAACAATTCAAAAAATGCCGTTTCTTTAGACGATTTAAGAGAAGATATTGTAATCAATAGTTCTTCAATAGAAAAGCAGATTATTATTGAGAATTTTCCAAAAGAAAAAAACGGATATTTAGTGGTTGATCGAGTAATAGAGGAATAAACATGAGTCAAATAAAACAAACACACAATCAGCTAATTAATAAAGAAATTTCTTGTGTACAATTGGTACAGGAAAAATTAGCTTTATTAAAAGAAAATACGCACAACACAGTCAATGCTCTATTAGAAAATACAGCGTTAGATTTGGCAGAAAAAGTTGACAAAAAGATAGCATCTGGAGCAGCAATTGGTTTATTAGAAGGAATTCCCTTTGGAGTTAAAGATGTATACATGCTACAAGGAACCTATACTACTGCAAGTTCTGATTTATTAAAAAAATATAAGTCACCTTACACTGCAACTGCGATTAAAAAATTATTAGATGTAGGTGCTATTCCTTTAGTTAAGGAAAATTGCGATAGTTTTGGGCATGGTTCTTCTTCAGAAAATACCATTTTTGGAGCTGTTAAAAATGCAATTAATCCAGAATTAGTTGGAGGAGGATCAAGTGGAGGTTCTGCTGTAAATGTGGCAAAAGATTTCACTATTTTTTCTATTGGAGGAGATACAGGCGGTTCTATAAGACAACCTGCAGGATATAACAATGTGTATGGTTTCAAACCAACATATGGTAGAATTTCACGTTACGGTTTAATGGCGTATGCTTCTTCTACAGATTGTGTAGGCCCTATAGCTAAATCTATAGAAGATATTCGAATTGTTTTGAATGTAATTAGTGGAAAAGATGTAAAAGATCAAACTACTTTCGTATCAACACCAATTACAGAAAATGAAATTTGCAATTCTAAAGAAATTAAAATAGTTGGGTATTTTAAAAACTTTATTGATAATGAAGCTATTAGTCCAGCTATAAAATCTGATTTTTTAGCAACGATAGATAGCATAAAAGCCAAAGGAATTGAAGTAAAAGAACTAGATTTCTTTGAGTCAGATACTTTAGTTTCTACCTATTACACAATAGCAATGGCAGAAACAGCCTCTAATTTATCACGTTTAGACGGTACCAATTATGGGAATAGAATTGAAGGAAAAAACTTAAAAGACACTTATTCTACAACACGTTCCAAAAACTTTTCAGAAGAAACAAAACGAAGAATTGTTGGTGGGAATCAGGTATTATCTCAAGGATTTTCAGACGAAATTTATTTAAAAGGATTGAATTTGAGAGATCAAATTGCTGAAAATTTTGAAAAGGATTTTAATCAAGTAGATATAATTCTATCTCCAGTAACTCCTAATACACCACCAAAATTAGGCGATAGTCTAAAAGATCCGTTAGCCATGTATTTATCAGATGCGTATACAGTAGGGTTTAGTTTAAGTCAGTTGCCAACATTAACTGTACCACAAGGAACATCAACAGGAATTCAAATTACAGCAGCGAAATCAAAGGATGCTTTAGTTTTACAATTTGCTAACCTTTTAAGAGAAATAGACTAATGGAATTACAACAATTAAATACGCTTCTAAAAAAGTACGAGTTAGAGTTAGTCATAGGTTTAGAAACGCATGTTCGTTTAAACACCAAAACAAAGTTGTTTTGTTCTTGTGCAAATACAGAGTCAGAAGAGGTAAATGCAAATATTTGTCCCGTCTGTACAGGACAAATGGGTGTTTTACCAGCAATAAATAAGGAAGCTATTAAAAAAGCAATCTACTTTGGTAAAGCGGTAAAATCTACTTTTAAAAATGAAATAATTTCTTGGGACAGAAAGCATTATGAATATCCAGATAACCCTAAGAATATTCAAATCACACAATTTCATAACCCCGTAATTCCAGATGGAGAAGTTTCTTGTTTTAGAAACGATGGAAGCCAATTTACCGTAAACTTAACACAAGTTCACATAGAAGAGGATGCTGCTAAATTGATGCACGAAAAGAAAGTTTCTTTGGTAGACTTTAATAAAGCTGGAGTTCCATTAATAGAAATTGTAACAGAACCTTGTATTCGTCATATAGAAGATGCGTCTACATATGCACAATATATCCAACGTATTGTTCAAAATTTAGAAATTTCTGAAGCAAACTTAGAAAAAGGGGAGTTTAAAAGTGATGTTTCTGTTTCTCTTAGGAAAACAAATACCGACGATTTAAATCCACGTACAGAGATTAAGAACTTAAATTCGTTTAAGTTTATGGTAGAAGCTTTAAAAGAAGAGGTAGAAAAACAGCTCAATTATTACATAGAGCACAAAGCGTTTAGACCAGAACAAACTACGGTTTTGTTTGATGCTGATTTAAAACAAACTAAAACCATGCGTAAAAAGGAATTTGAGGCAGATTATCGTTTCATTTCTGAGCCAGATATTCCTTTTGTAACTATTAAAGAAGTTGTAGAAAGTATTGATGTTGATGCAAGCGCATTACCTTTTGCAGTGGAGTCTATCTTGATTAAAGGTGGAGTTTTACCTCAAGATGCTAAGTTTTTTACAGCTGATGCTTTGCGTTCTGAAACATTTGTCACAATTAATAATGTATTGAAAGATCCATCTTTTGTTGCTAAAACATTGGTAAACAATATTGGTGCAGACGAATATGAAAGCATACAGAGTATTGATCATTTAATTGAGATTTTTCAGTTATTTAAAGAGGGAAAAATTACTTCTGTTTTAGTTCAAAATGGTATTAAAAGTTACTTAAAAGATAGCAAATTTGACTATAAGAAGTATTTTGATGAACATACGATTAGTGATACTCAAATTAAAGATGTAGTAGCTAAAGTGATTGCAAAAAATAAAGCTATTGCTAACGACATTAAAAATGGAAACCAAGGTAAAGCTGGAATTTTAGTAGGTAAAACTATTGCTATTATTGGAAAAGGAGCATCAGGAAAAGTAATTCGTGAGGAAGTTTTAAAAGCCTTAAGCGATACGCCTTTAGTTGCTAGCGAAAAATTAACAACTGCTACCCAGAGTATAACTGCTAGTAACCAAAATATAACAGCCAATAGTAAAGAAGTCTTACCCGAAATTCCAATCGTTATAAAAGATGAATATAGAACGCATAAAATAGTACATTTATCTGAAGCGTTGATTGGAACAGAAGTTATGCTTTCAGGTTGGATAGCTAGTGTTAGAGACCATGGAGAGTTAATGTTTATTGATTTACGTGGGTCTCATAACGAAATTTTTCAAGTGCGTTTGAGTAGAGAATCTTTTCCAAATTTAGATGAATTGGTAAAACTGAAACCAGAATCTGTAATATCAGTTAAAGGAGTTGTAGTGCAGCGAAAAGAAGACGATTATAATTCAAGTTTACGAACAGGAACAATCGAGTTGGAAACTTCAGTGCTAGATATCTTAAATCTTTCTAAAACGTTACCTTTTGAAATAAAAAGAGCTGCTAAAACTAATGAGACCACTCGTTTTCAATATAAGTTTTTAGACCATAGAAATGATGAGGTACGAAGAGCAATTGTCAATAGACACAAAGTAATAAAGCTTTTGCGAGATCTTTTAGATGAAGAAGAGTTTTTAGAAATTGAAACCCCAATTCTTACTGCAGGAACAGATGAAGGTGCAAGAGAATTTATTGTGCCAACACGTAAAGAAGCAGGTTCTTTCTATACCTTACCACAAGCACCACAACAGTTTAAACAAATGCTAATGGTAAGTGGCTATGAAAAGTATTTTCAAGTTGCGCGTTGTTTTAGAGATGAAGATTCACGTGGAGATCGTCAACCAGAATTCACCCAATTAGACATTGAAATGGCATATGCAAGTATGCAAGATATCATTGATTTAAATACCAAAATGTTTAATGAAATAGTCAAGAGAATTTATGGTAAAAAATGGATGTTACATCCTTTTGTAACCCTAACTTATAAGGAAGCTATGGATAAATATGGTTGTGACAGACCAGATTTACGTTTCGGTTTAGAAATGCAAGACATTACTGAAATTGTAAAAGACACCACATTCCAAGTATTTAGTAAGCCAATTGATGAGGGTGGAATTGTAAAATGTATCAAAGTATCTGTAAAAGAACAAGGCAAAAAACGTATGTCTAAAGGGCAGATAGAAAATTTAACTGCTATCGCACAACAACATGGTTTGGGCGGCTTGGCGTACATTATTGTAAATGAAAATGATTTACAATCGCCAATTATTAAGTTTTTAGGTGAAGAGATTGCAACCAATATTATTAAAGCAACCAATGCAAAAGTAGGTGATATTGTGTTTTTTTCAGCAGCAGATTATGCTACAGCAAATAAAGCGTTAGATGCTGTTCGTCAAGAAATGGGGAAAATGTTAAAACTAATCAATCCAAAAGAATTAAGGCCGGCTTGGGTGGTAGATTTTCCAATGTTTGAAAAAACAGATGAAGGAAGATGGACCTTTACACACAATCCATTTTCTATGCCAGCAGTATACGATTTAAACAAACATATGAGTGGTAGAGAAGATGAAATTGGTACCATTATTGCACAACAATACGATTTAATTTTAAATGGATACGAAATCGGTGGAGGTTCTGTACGTGCACATAAATCGGAAATTTTAGAAGCAACCTATAAAAATATGGGTTATGACAAAGCAGAAATGATTAAGAGTGTAGGTACGATGTATAAAGCTTTTCAATACGGAGCGCCACCACATGGAGGTATTGCTTGGGGTGTAGACCGTTTGCTCATGATTTTAGAAAAGAAAGCTTCTATACGTGAAGTAATGGCTTTCCCAAAAACAGGAACTTCAGAAGATTTATTGTTTAATGCACCTTCTCCATTATCAGATAAAAAAGTAGCGGAGATGAATGTTAAAATAATGAGATAGGGAAGTACGTTATTTTAAAAAAACCACATTATTAATAATGTGGTTTTTTTATTAAAAATCGTATTAACCTAAACTAAAATGTATTGTATCTATACGTTACTTTCTGTAAATTTTCAATACCTTTCTTCAGTTATTACTATACACAAAAGAATTATATGCTATATATAACCCATTTTTGGGAGTATTTTTAGATAATGAAATAATCATAATTTATATAGGTTGAGTAAAACTTATAAATGTATCAGAAGTTACAAGCTATATTGCTAATGTTAGAAAAAACTAAAGTATTCAACAAAAAAAATGTCAAAAGAAATAATAAATCGAATTAGATGTAGGATTAGTGTCTTAAAAAAAAATGCTAAAAATAGAACTATTTAGGTCTTATCAATTTAATTTCAACGCATTGCTTTTAGCTCTAAAGCAATTTTCTGTCCCAAAAAAAATAGGATTTCCAAATTCTTCAAACCATTTTCCTTCTAAAATATCTTTGGTTATAATTTTATAAAGCACTTTTCCTTTAAAAATGGTATTATTATCTCCATAGTAGTAAAAATGAATAGTAAGTACGTTTTTTTCTAAGTAACCCTTACCAAACTGTTCTTGTTCGTTGTTAATTAACCACCTTGCATCAATAGTATTGTTTGCGTTTTTAGTTAAAAAAAGTTCTCCTGTATATGTATTTTCAGAATCATCTTGATTCGTTCCAATAATTGTATAATGGCCTATCAAGTCATTAACTAACATAAAACTTTAGAAATTTTAATTTAAAAGAGTTGAAGTTGTTTCAATCAAATTAGTTTGCGCAACAAGCGTTATCTTTACATTTACAGTATTTTAAATTGTAATAATGAAAGAATACTAAACTAATTGAAGGGAAATAAATTATATATTCAGGGATTGATAAAAGTTGCAGTTTTTCATTTAAAATAATTAAAAGTAAAACGAACCAACTTCCCCATAAAATATATTTAATCCATTGTTTGGCAGTTGTTTTAGTAGACCAATAAATAGCCATAAAAGAGACTGCTAAAAAAATATAATCTAAACTTTCCCATAAATTAGATATTTCATTGGTATTGAATGAAGCATGAGCTAAAAACAAAAAAGGAGTAGCTACACAATGTATCAAACATAACGTGCTTGCAGCAGCACCAAAAACATCAGATTTATGTTTAATTGAAATCATAAAGTTTATCAAAAATTTAGGCAAAGATAACAATAAACCTTTTGTAATTAAAACACTGATATTTTAAATTTGTGGAAGCGCTTTGTAGAAAAAAGCAAATACCTACAATTTATACTGGCTTTACTAAAGAAATAACGCAATGAAAAAAATGAAAAGAAGAGATTTTGTTTCCTTTTTAGGGAAAGCAAGTTTAGGAATGATTGTGGCACCCGCTTTTTTATCAAGTTGTGGAAATAGTACCACACCAATTCTAAGTAAAGTACTTTCTATTGAGGAATTGAAAAGGTTAAAAGCTTTTCCATTAGAAAACTTATTACCATCAGATAAAGACGATTTATTGTTAACTAAAGGTCTAGATTATCATACCGTTATCAAATGGAATGAAAAGATAAGTGATTCAGATACCTTTGGTTTTAATAACGATTTTACTTGTTTTATTCCTTTAGATAAAAACAACCCCAAGGATGGACTGTTGTGGGTAAATCATGAGTATATCAATCGTTTGTATGTTTCTGATTTTAATTACAGAGATTTTGAAAATCCAAAAGAGCATCTTACAAGAGCGCAAGTAGACAAAGAAATGTACAATGTTGGTGGTTCTATTGTAAGAATAAAAGAAGAAAATGGTGTTTGGAAAGTAGTACAAAACGATCCAAACAATAGAAGAATTACCGCTAAAACACCAATACAATTCAATTGGGATACTCCGATTAAAGGAAAAACAGAAGCTATTGGGACTTTAGCTAATTGTTCAGGAGGAATAACACCCTGGAACACTTTTCTAACTTGTGAAGAAAATTACGATAGCTTTTATGGGGAAACCTATTATGATGAAGATAATAATTCAAAAAAAATACCAAGTCATTATTACAATTGGGAAGATTTTTACGACCATCCAACCGAACATTATGGTTGGGTTGTAGAAGTAAACCCAAAAGATGGTTCAGCACAAAAGCATATTGCCCTAGGTAGATTTGCACATGAGTGTTGCACACTTTACGAATTAGAAGATAAAAGAGTTGTTGCTTACACAGGCGACGATAAAAACAACGAACATTTGTATAAGTTTGTCGGTTCAAAGCCAGGTTCTTTAAAAGAAGGAACGTTATATGTGGCAGATACTGTCAATGGAGCATGGTTGGCTTTAGATTGGGGGAATCAGCCTAAATTGCAACAGCGCTTTAAAAATCAAACCGAAGTTTTAATTCGAGCAAGAGAGGCTGCTAAAATTTTAGGGGCAACACCATTAAATAGACCAGAAGATATTGAAATAGATCCGATTTCAGGAAATATTTTTATTTCGTTAACAAACAACAAGCCAAAGCATGATTTTCATGGTTCAATTCTAAAAATTGAGGAAACAGCTGGAAAGTTTAATGCGCTTACTTTTAAAGTTTCAACATATAAAGCAGGAGGAAAAGAAAACGGATTCTCCTGTCCAGATAATTTAGCATTTGATATGGCTGGTAACTTGTGGATGACTTCTGATATGTCTGGGAATGCCATGAATAGAGAAGATAAACCGTATATGCCTTATAAAAATAATAGTCTATTTGTAATCCCTAGGTATGGAAAAGATAAAGGTAAAGTTATTCGAGTAGCCTCTGCACCAAAAGATGCAGAATTGACTGGACCTTGGTTTTCTCCAGATGGAAATACACTTTTTTTAAGTGTACAACATCCTGGAGAACAAACAGTAGATGTTAATAACCCAACAAGTACTTGGCCTTTTGATGGAGATAATATTCCGAAACCAGCTGTAGTAGCTATTACTGGTGATTTAATTGAGAAAATGAATCATTTGAATAAAATTGAAGTGCTACATGATTGATTTTTAAAAATAACATAAAAAAATAGGAGGTCGAAAAGCCTCCTATTTTTTTTGTAAAAAGTTGTATTTATTCAGTTAAAGTAACTGTTCTTTTTACTCTATTAAAAGGTCCAGGAATTAATTTACCCTTAGCATCAATCAATTCCAATTCAATAGCAACTTCTCCTTTAGGTAAACCTTTGATTACTTGTGGAGCCCATTCTGTAATTATAAATTCCTTTCCATTTATTGTTGCTTTTACTTTATTTCCGTTCCTAGAAAGTGTCGTGTTTAAGACAAAAAAATCTAAAACTAAAGATTCCGTATCTTTTCCCTTATAAACTCCTTTTGGTCTGCTATAAATTAATGTTGGTGAAGATGTATCTATACCAATTGTATCTTTTGCATTTTCTCCGACCACTAATTTTTTAACTACAACCGAGTTTTCATTCTTCACAGATTCATGATATGAACGACTTAAAAATGCAACCAAATGATGAACTCCTTTTGGCATTTCTTTGGTAAAGTTTGAAGTATAATGTGCTGCGTAAGGTTGATTATTGATTATAAAATGGATATGTTGACCTTTAGCAGAATTTGCTAAAATTGATGTGTTTGGACTAGTTGTCTGAGCTCCTAGTTCGTAATTTGAAACTTCAAAATCAAAATTAACTGTTTCTCCTTGAATGTTTTCTGTATCTGTAGGTTTTTTTAATGCCAAAACAGCATTTTTAT
>Ga0209653_1001565_pt1 | contig 18132 bp, 9 predicted proteins | sample SaaInl6LU_22_DNA_FD_184644 | JGI IMG/M metagenome (GOLD analysis project Ga0209653, IMG submission 184644) | Marine microbial communities from expanding oxygen minimum zones in the Saanich Inlet - ESP_116LU_22_DNA (SPAdes) (version 2) | ecosystem: Environmental > Aquatic > Marine > Intertidal...
CTACTGAAGGGACCCTTGGCTATTCAGAAATATCTGCAGGACCTGTGATAATTGGTGCTGCATCTAAATCTTCAATATTGAGAAAGTTAATAATGGTCTCAAAAGAGCCCAAGATATTTTGATATTCGGTGTCAGAAGTAGCTTCTAGATTTTTGGAGATTCTTTCGTGAAGGGATTCATTTGTTGTTTTTACGAGGCTAGATCCTTTTGAAGTGAGCACAATAGGGGTACTTCTTTTGTCTTTTGGATCTGGCAGCCTGGCAATATAACCTTTAGACTCTAATCTAGAAACTATTCCTGTGACCGTACTGGCGTTTAAAGAAAGCACCTCTCTGAGGTTTCTCATGGTGCTTCTGTATTCAGGAGATTCGTTTAAGTATTTGAGGGTCAGTAGTTGCGGAATACTAATGCCAAAATTCTTTTCTATGCGTTTAGATTCTAAATTTACTGCGCGTACAATTTTGCGTACACTAGACATGATCTCGGAGTATTTTTTAGAATTCAAACTGGAAATATTTTGATTAGTAATGTACAAAGGTATAAAATAATACCTCCTTTTTTTTACACGAACTCATTGGTCTTAAATAAAAACCCTTATTCAATTATAATTTTAAATCCCCAAGGGGCTAGTTCAATTGGGGCACTTTCTTGGTATATTGTTGTTTCATTTAGGTAATCCGTATAGAGTTTTCCATAGCCCACTTGCACTTGTTGGATATCGTTGGAGAAATTGCCTATAAAACATATTTCTCTCCCTGCTTTTCCGCGTTTAAAAGCAAAAATATTTGAATTTCTTGTCTTTAATCTCTTGTAGGCACCAGCAGATTTTCCGCCGTTTAAGGCGGGGTGGGATTTTTTAAGCGCTCCGAGCTTCTTGAGAAGCTCAAAATAGGCGCCCTTAGTTTTAGGAAAGGAATCTTTTTCGAAAAATTTTAAACGGTGGTTTAAGTCGTATTCTTGGCCACTGTAAATTAAAGGCATACCTGGTAGGGTGTAGGTAAGGGCGGTGAAGATTTCTTTTCGCCCTGGCATGCGTTCTTCTAAAGTACCCGCCCATGAGTTTTCGTCATGGTTGGTGATAAAGTTCATGTTAATGTCGTCTGCCGCTAATACGGAATCTGTTTTAGCCAAATAATTATCTAGGTCTGAGAGGTTTTTGTGGCCCTTAGAAATGTCGTTCAACAAATGGTGAAACTCCCAGGCATAGTGCATGTCAAAACCTTTTTCCATGAGATTGGGTTGCTCTGCCTCTGCCAACATAAAGACCGGTTTAATCTCCTGGAGACTTGCGGTTACTTTTTCAAAAAAATCTACGGGTACTTGGTGGGCCACATCCATTCTATAGCCATCAATATCTGCCACTTCCACCCAATACTTAAGGGCGTCTATCATGGCTGTTCTCATTGCTGGATTGTTGTAGTTTAAATCTGCGGTGTCTGTCCAGCCCCAAGATTCTCCCGTTTCTGGGTTGGAAGGGTCAATGATTTCTCCTGCTTCATTTTGTGTGTAATAGTCTGGGTATTCGTAAATCCATGGGTGGTCCCAACCCGTGTGATTGGGCACCCAATCTACAATCACATAAATGCCGTTTTTATGGGCTGTTGCTACCAGGTTTTTGAAATCTTCTAAGCTTCCAAATTCAGGATTAATGGCTTTGTAGTCGGACACAGAATAATAGCTCCCCAAATACTTTTCTCTTTCTGCAGGATCCTCTATTTCTGTAGTGAATAGATCTCCTTTGGCCTTTCTTTTGACTTTGGAAATAGGGTTTATAGGCATGACCCAAATGATCTTGACCCCTAATTCTTTTAAGACTGGTATGTCCTTATTAAATGCATTGAAAGTGCCCTGTGGAGAATACTGCCTAATATTGGCTTCATAAATGACAGCATTTTCTGCCATATCATGACTAATGGGTGTTAGGTTAGCCACTTCTTTTGGCATTACAGTCTTTTCCTTACAGGCATATAAAAACAAGAAAGAAAAGAGTACAAAAGGGATTAATTTTTTCATTATAAATTTTCGTTTAACGCCTTAATAACAGAAGTATGAAAATTTCAAACATTTGTGTAAAAACTGGGTTGTAGGTAAGATAATAAAAAATTCCAACATATATTTAAGCAAAAATTTTGAAATAACTTTTTTAAATGAAATTTATAATTCAATTATTAATATTTTGTTCGCTTGGTTTATGTTATTCTCAAGCAAACAATTTTAAGGGAACAATTAAGGATAAATCTTCAAACCTCCCTATACCAGGAGCAAATATTGTAATTGTTGAATCTAATACAGGTTACATTACGGATTTTGATGGAAATTTTTCATTTGAAAGTTCAGAAAAAACTGTTCGTGTGGAGATTTCATCAATCGGCTATAAAACAATGACTGCAACTATAAATTCTTCAGATAGTATAGTTATATTATTAGAAGAAAGTATAGAAGCTTTGGATGAGGTAGTTGTAACAGGTTATGGATCTCAATTAAAAAGAGACCTTACAGGTTCTGTGTCCGTATTGGGTTCTAAGCAAATTGATAAAATTAGACCAATAAAATTGGAGCAAGCCCTACAAGGAACAGTCGCAGGGGTTAACGTCTCCACACAATCGGGTGCTCCGGGTGCAGGAATTAATATAAGAATAAGAGGTATCTCTACAAATGGGGATGCTTCTCCTGTAGCCATTATAGATGGGTATCAAGGAGATTTAAGCCTATTAAACCCCTCTGATATTGAGTCTATAACAGTGTTGAAAGACGCTCAAGCGGCCATATATGGAACTATTGGTGCAAACGGTGTTTTATTAATCACTACCAAACAGGGTAGGAAAGATAGTCCAACAAAGTTTACTTGGGAATCTTCTTTAGGAGTGCAAACAACTTCCAGAAAATTACCACTTTTAAATGCTAAAGAATATGGAATTCTTTTAAACGAGTCTTATACCAATGACGGCAGATTTCCAGTTATTTCAAATGTAAGTGAATTAGGTGAAGGATATGAATGGCAAGATGAAGTTTTTAAAAATGCTGCAATTGAAAGGCACGCTTTAACATTGTCTGGAGGTTCTATTTCCACTAAGTTCTCTATTGGTGCTTCTAGCTTAAAACAACAGGGGATTGTTGGTTTAGATAAATCTTCTTTTGATAGAAAGACACTTCGTTCTAATGTTGGTTTTGATTTGTCAGACAAATTAAAATTAAATACGTCCGTTATTTATACTAATATTAGAAGAAATTCAATAAATGATTTTGGTCTGGGATCTGTATTATTTAATGCTATTAATATGCCTCCTATATACAATGCCTATGACGAAAATAATGATTTCACCTTGGCTCCATCTAATTTAGGTATTGAAATCATCAATCCATTAGCCCAAGTAAGTAACACTTTTAATGACTACAGATTAGATAAAATTAATGGGACTATAGGTCTAGAGTATTCACCACTTGAAGGCTTGACATTTAATTCGAGAATAGGTTTCAATGCTGCCAATAGTAAATCAAGAAACTTTTCAAAATTAATCAATTACGGAGGAAAAGTATTTGATGTTACTAGAAGTTCAGTAAATCAAAATAGAATTAATAATAATGATTACTCAATAGATAATTTCATTAATTATAAGTTTGCTATAAATGAGCAAAAAGTTGCAGTAACTATTGGTTCTACTCTTTTCAAAAATTACGGAGATGCTCTGTTTGCTACTGGGTTTGATGTGCCTAATAATTCATGGGAAAATGCAGATATAAGTTTAGCTAATGGCACATCTACAGAAAAAACTTCAGGCGCCTATTCTTATGATCAAAGGCGCTTATCTTACTTTGCTAGATTTCAGTATGATTTCAAAAATAAAATATTTTTCTCTGGCTTAATGAGAAGAGATGCTTCAACAAAGTTTGGACCTCAAAATAGGATAGGAGTTTTCCCTTCTGTAACTGGAGGTTATATTTTATCTGAAGAGCAATACTTTAAAAAAATTGATTGGATTAATTTTTTAAAGATTAGGGCAAGTTATGGGTTATTAGGAAGTGATAAAATAGGTGATTTTTTGTATTTATCTCAATTAACAGGGGAGGGAGTTTATGTTTTTGACAATCAACTTAGTTTTGGTAGAGCAATAGGGGTAGTACCAAATTCAGCTGTAAAATGGGAAGCCAGTGAGCAGTTAGATCTTGGATTAGACGCTACTTTTTTCAATAACAATATTAACGTAACATTTGATTATTTTCAAAAGACAACAAATGATCTTTTAATTCAAAACATACCAGTTAGCGGTATATTAGGAGTTAGAGCCCCTGGTAGTGGAAGTCCAACCGTGAATGCTGGAGAAATTTTTAATGAGGGATATGAATTGATGATAAAGTATTCAACTTCTTTTGGGGAGAATTTTTATTTGACAAGTTCTATAAACGCAACCACCCTCAATAATAGAGTGACCAAAGTAAATAATAGTGTTGGGTTTGTAGAAGGAGGATCATTTGGAGTGGGACAACAAGCACCTTCTCGAATGGAGGTGGGTTTCCCAATAGGATATTTTTATGGCTATGAAACGGATGGTATTTTTCAAAATAGATCAGAGGTTATTTCACATCCCTCTCAAGTAGCACTTGGGGCGCCTGCTGCTCCTGGAGATTTCAGGTACAAAGATTTAAATGAAGATGGAGTAATTGATGACAAAGACAGAACATATATTGGTGATCCTATTCCAGACTTTACTTTTGGATATAACTTGAATTTAAATTATAAGAACATAGATTTCTCATTAAATGCCTTTGCCTCTGTTGGCCAGGAAATCGTTAGAAATTATGAAAGAGTTCAGTTGAATGCTAATAAACTAGATTATTACATCGAGAGATGGAGAGGGGAAGGGACAAGCAATTCTGTTCCAAGAATGACTACTAGGTCTACCTCTAATAACGTTTTCTCTGATTTTTTTGTAGAAGACGGTTCTTTCTTAAGGTTACAAACAATTCAGCTGGGATATAGCTTACCTCAAAGTATATTAGGAAAAATTCAATTAGATCAATTTAGACTTTTTGTTACTGCTGAAAATATATTAACTCTAACTCGGTACAAAGGATATGACCCATCTGCCTCTAGTGGAGCTCCTATTGGTAGTGGTATTGACAACGGGTTTTATCCAATTCCAAAAACAATTACAGCAGGAGTAAATATTAAATTTTAATTATGAGGATAATAACCAAAATCAGTTTTCTTTTATCTCTTTGTATTTACGTTTCATGTTCTGATGAATTTGTAAATATCGAGCCACAATATTCTATTGATTCAGAGAATTATTTTAATGTTCCAGAAGATTATAATCAAGCTGTTATTGCGGCTTATGATTTATTGCAGACTACTTATTTGAATGCTATGCTTGGAGAAATTGCATCTGATAATTCTTTGTGTGGAGGTGAATCTGCTTCTGATGTGCCAGGTTTTCAACAGATAGACGACATGATTCATACACCCAATAATGACAATCTTCAAGACCTATGGGATTGGATGTTTTCAGGGGTTCAGCGAGCAACTTATGTTATAGAGTTCAAAGACAAAATTGACTTTACTGGGAAAGATAAATTAATTGCAGAAGCATATTTCCTCAGGGCTTATTACAATTTTGAACTTGTAAAGTGGTTTGGGCCTATTCCAATCAAACCAAATGCAAGATTTGAGGTAGGCGACGAGACTTCCATTCCGAGAAGTCCTGTTGAGGAAGTATATTCATACATTGAAGAAGATCTCCTTCTTTCTTTGGAAAGTTTACCACTAGATGTTTTGGAAAAAGGCCGTGTCTCAAGTGGAGCAGCTAAATCCTTATTAGGAAAAGTATATTTATATCAAAATAAATTTGAATTTGCTGCCAATGTTTTAGATGAAGTGATTGATTCAAATGTGTATGGTTTAGAGCCTAATTATGGTATGATTTTTGAAAATGACGGAGAAAATGGTATGGGATCTGTTTTTGAGGTTCAATATACGGACTTGGAAGGCGCTGGTTTTGACTGTTTCCAATGTAGCGAGGGAAATATTGCTGTTGGATTCAATGGAATAAGACAGTACAATGGTCCTTTGTTCGACAGTGGCTTTAGCTTTAATGTGTTAACTCAGTCTCTTGTAGACGCTTTTGAAATTGGTGATATAAGAAAAGAAGTAGCGGTCTTAGATATAGAAGATTGGGCTTCAAAAACAGGTGCTACATATGGAACTGGATACGAGCATACAGGTTATTTCAATAGAAAATATATCGCAAGAAAAGGGGATAGTAATATTGGAGATCAAAACCTTACTAACCCAAATAATTATAGGGCTATTAGGTATGCAGATGTATTACTTATGGCCGCAGAAGCTCACGCAAGAAAATCCTCTCCAGACAATTTAAAGTCTAATTCATATTTGAATATGGTGCGTTCTAGAGCATTTTCAGATAACATTTCTCAAATTTCTTTAAGTGGGGAAGCTTTAGTAGATGCTATTTTTAATGAAAGGAGAGTAGAGTTCGCAGGCGAAGGGCATAGATTTTTTGACCTAGTAAGAACTGGTAAGGCACAAGATTTTATAGATGGATTTGTTATAAATAAGCACGAAATATTTCCTGTTCCACTTCAAGAAATTCAATTCTCAAATGGCAATTGGAATCAAAATCAAGGATATTAACTTTAAACAAAAATAACTTTAAACTATAGCTATGAAACACTTATTAAACAAACTTTTTCTTTTTTTGCTAATTGGGATTGCTTTCGGATGTTCAAAAGATTCTGATTCACCATCAGAGAATCCAACAGTTGTAATATCTAATTTAGATTTTACTATTACTACTAATGAGGAAAATCCTTTACAAGTAGCCGTAACTCCACAAGCTACAAATGCAACTTCTTACAAGATTTATTTCGATTCAGAAGGGAGTGATGAATTTCAGACTACAACAGGTTCTTTGGTAACCCATACCTATCCAGAGGTAAGTGCAACATATAAAATTAAAGTAGAAGCAAGTGCTCCAAATGCTCAAGATATAGAGCTAGTTAAGAATCATGTTGTAACAGTAGTAGAAGCTACAAATATTGCTGATTTTGAAACCCAATCTCCACCATATATTATAGACGGAGATGCAGATGGTAAAATCGAGGCATCTATCGTTTCAAGTCCAGATTCAAACAATACTACTTCTGTACTAAAAATCACAAATGTAGGGGAGTTGTACGAGGCTGTTACTATCGTTAATACCCAACACATTAAACTTACCTCTAAAAAGGTTATATCATTAGACTTTTATCAAGAAGCTGCTGCTGCTCCAATTTTATTGCTTAAATTAGAAGGAAACGCTACTGAGGGAGGGTTTGATGTTGAAGTGCCTGTAACAGCGGTAGCTACCGCAGGCTGGCAAACTATTGAATTTGATTTTAATGATGCAGTGAATAGCTATCCAAATAATGAAGATCCAACGGTAACGTTAAATGAATATCAAAAAGTAGTCATCTTTATTGGTTTTGGTCAAGCAGAATATGCTGGAGATTATTATATAGATAATGTTAAGGGGGCTGAATTTGGCGAAAATCAATCAGATGTAGATGGAGATTCTGTTATAGATGCTATTGATAAGTGTCCAGATACTGCCGGTTCTACAGATAATAAAGGATGTCCTGCTGGTCCATCTGCTTCAGCAAGCAACCCTTCATTAGATGCTTCAGAGGTAATGAGTATATACAGTGATTATTATTCAGAAAATCCTACAGTGACCACTTACCAAACTAGCTGGTCAGCCAATTGTACTATTCAAAATTTAGAAATTGAATCTGGAAATAGTGTATTAAAAACATCTGTTTTAGCTGAAAATGGATATGCTGGAATAGAATTTGCATCTGCTTTTGATATTTCGACTTATAATACGATACATATGGATGTTTGGTCTCCAGATATGACAGACTTTAGATTTAAACTAGAGGGAACTGGAGCTATTGAAGCTACTGTAGCTATTGATAAAAATAACGAATGGGTTTCTATAGATCTTCCAATTTCTTCTTTCGCTACTGCAACTGAAGGTGTTTTATCAGATATAAAACTTGCCGTACTTTCTGCTGCTAAACCAGGTCAAGTGTACATAGATAATATATACTTATATACAAGTGACCAAACCGAACAATCTTCTTCCTTGAAAGTTTCTGTCTCTGTTCCGGAAGGCACCACTTCTGTAAGGCTTACAGGTCCATGGTGGGGATGGAATCCAACAGGAGGTCCAGTAGCTGTGGACAATGAAGATGGTACTTGGACAGTCACTTTTGAGACAGCACCAACAGAAAATATGGAATACCTATGGGTAGTAGAAGGAACACAGGAGAACTTAATTGACAATGCTGCTGGAGGAGAATGTACTTCTAAAGTAGACGCTGGAACTCTTAATACTGATTATGCAAACTACGCAAATAGAGTTTGGATACTAGGATCGGGAGATGTTTCAAATGTGTACGATTCTTGTGAATAAAATTGAATTAATTTAAAATACCCTCTAACTTTTATGTTAGAGGGTTTATTATATGAAAAAGTTAAGTTTCTTATTTATTATATTAGTAGGTTGTCAAGAACCGTCACTTAATATTGACGATTTTCCCAATGAAATCAATTTTAATCCAAATGAGGCATGTGTAGCTGCTAAAATAGTAAATGCTTCTCCATCTGGGAATAATGACGTCCTTGTTTGGGCGGAAGAATTTGAAGATGATAAAATCTGTGAGGATAATTGGTTTTTTGAAACAGTTCCACCCCAAAATGGTAGCTGGTTTAATGGTGAGCAGCAATATTATACTGATAGATCTACCAATGCGTCAATTTTAAATGGAGTCCTTAGAATTACTGCAAAAAAAGAATCCTATTTGGGTAAAGACTATACTTCTGCTAGAATAACTACTCAAGATTTATTTGAGTTTAAATATGGTAAAATTCAAGTAAGAGCAAAGCTTCCTCAGGGGCAAGGGACATGGCCAGCAATATGGATGTTGGGAGCAAACATTGATTCCGCTGGATGGCCTTTTTGTGGGGAGATAGATATTATGGAGCATGGAGATCTCCAACCAGGTTTAATTTCTTCTGCTATACATCAAGATGGAGAGAATGGGACCCCTATTTATGATAGAGGGGAAACTATTATTCAAAATGTTTCTAGTCAATTTCATGTGTATGAAGCGGACTGGAGAGAAGATAAAATTACTTTTTCAGTAGATGGAAATGAATATTTCACATATAACTTGACTAAAGAAATGCCCTTTCACCAAGATTTTTTTATTATCCTAAATGTTGCCATGGGTGGGTCTTTTGTCAATAATGTTATTGACCCTAATTTTACATCTTCCTCAATGGAAATTGATTATGTAAGGGTTTTTCAATAACACCTATATTATTTAAAAGCTTTTGAGGCCCTACAGTAAATGTGGGGCCTTTTTTTGCAGCTTTTATGATGAAAAAAGAATTATTTTTTTCATCATAAAGGCTTTTGATTGTTTCAAATATAAGATTGTTTTTAAAGTAATATTTGTTTTAAAACGAATGCTTTTTAATAATGCAAAACCTCTATTGATTTATAGTTTTTTTACATTAAAAGCATAAATTATTGCACAAAACCGCAAACAATGCATTTTTTTTCTATATTTGAGACTGAACTAAACTAATCAAACTAAAAAACTAATTATGAAACACAAAGTCATTAAGAACGCTATTTTGAGTTTTCTTTTGCTTTTTAGCATTCAGTTATTTGCTCAAAGTAGCTTGAAGGGTGTTGTACAAAGTGAAGAAGGACCTTTACTAGGAGCAACCGTTCAAATTAAAAACTCTAATGTGGGAGTTTTAACGGATTTTGATGGTAATTTCACCATTGAAGCATCTGTAGGAGATATTTTATTAATCTCCTATGTAGGATACAATAGTCAAGAAATTTCTATTCAAAATTTTGAATCCCTCATTATTAATTTAACACCCCAAAACTTAATGGACGAGGTGGTTGTTGTTGGGTATTCTTCTCAAACTAGAGGAGGAATTTCCGGATCTGTTGCGTCTGTTAATGTGGACGAAGCCATGAAAACTCCCGTTGTGAATGCTGCAGAGGCATTGCAAGGCCAAGTTACAGGTGTTCAGGTAATTACCAATGCTAATCCAGGACAAGCACCTAAGATTAATATTAGAGGGTTTGGAACCAGTAATAATACAAATCCTTTATATATTATAGATGGTGTTCAAACAGATGATCCTCTCGCTTTAAATAATATTAATCCATCTGATATTGATCAAATGAACGTCCTTAAAGATGGGGCGGCTGCAATTTATGGTGCGAGAGCTTCTAATGGAGTTATAATCATCACGACAAAATCTGGTGGGTACTCCATGACAGGGCCTAAAGTTACTTTGGACATGTATACTGGATTTTCTGAAATTTCCAATACACCAGGTTTATTAAATGCGCAACAACACGCAGACATGATTTGGCAAAGTTATACCAATGATGGTATTACGCCTAGTCATGGCCAGTATGGAAATGGTGCAAGTCCAACTATTCCAAGTCAAATAGCGGGTTACAGAAGAGTGGTTTCTTATAATCCTATTCAATTTTCAGCTGCAGGTGATTTTGCAGCAAATGTTCGTAGTGGTAATAATAGTTGGATTGACGATATTACAAGAACTGCCAAGATCTCTAATGTTGCATTTTCTATGGCCAACGGAACTGAGAAATCTAAATACTATTTTGGATTAGGATATTTGGATAGAGAGGGAGTGGTAAATAATACTGGTTTTACAAGAGCCAATATAAAATTAAATTCTGAAGGAAAAATAAAGGACAAGCTTACCTTTGGACAACATTTAAATATATCTTACTCTAACACCAAGCCAGGTGTAGATGAAGCCTTAGAGGGGGCCATGAGAATGACTCCGCTACTCCCTGTTTTAGATAATGACGGAAATTATGCTGGTGTTGCAGGTAGTGATTTGAGTAATACCAGGAACCCTGTAGCGCAATTGGCAAGAACTGAAAATGACTATTTCAAGAGACTTAATATTTTAGGAGATGTGTATGCTGCTTATCAGTTAAATGATGATTTATCGGTTAGAACATCGCTTGCAGGAGCATTTAATACATTTGACTCAAGACAATTTACTTCTTTGGATCCTGAGTTTGGTGAGCCATTGTCTACAAATACATTAAATGAACAAAACCAAACTTCTTATAACTGGAACTGGACCACTACTTTAAGTTATAATAAGATTATAGGAAAACACAGTGTGAATTCTCTATTAGGTGTGGAGTGGGTAAAAGACTCCGGTAAAGGAAGTGGTATATCTAGACAAGGATACCTTTTTGAAGATCCTGATTTTTATTTGTTAAGCAATGCTTCTGGATTACCAAACGTAGATTATGCGTATGATGGTTTTAGCTCATTGTACTCAATTTTTGGAACAGCTAATTATTCTTATGACAACAAATATTTTGCTACAGTGACCATAAGAAGAGATGAGTCTTCTAGATTTGTTGGAGATAATAAGAGTGATATTTTTCCATCTTTTAGTGCTGGATGGGATGTTTCTAATATGGATTTCTTCCCGGCAGATAGTTTCATTAACAGGTTAAAAGTTAAAGCTTCTTATGGGGAGTTAGGAAACCAAACACTACCGGCTAATAATCCAACAGTTAACATTTCTGTTCTTAGTGAAAACTTAGCAAATTATTCTTTCAATGACAGTGCTATCTCTCAAGGGGCTGTATTGTCTCAAGTGGGTAACCCTAATTTAAAGTGGGAAACTTCAGTAACTTCTAATTTTGGTGTAGATATGAGTATGTTTGACAATAAGCTGTCAATGTCTGCTGAATATTTTAACATTAAAACCAAAGATTTAATTACCAGCGATAACAGTTTAATTAGTACCACTGCAATAGATGCTGGGGCACCACTTGTTAACCTTGGAGATATTGAAAATACAGGTATTGATTTCTCTCTTGGTTATGGAGATAGAATGGAGAATGGATTTACATACAATGTGAGTTTAAATATGTCACATTATAAAAACAATGTGGTGAACTTAATTGGAGGTGCTCCCGTAGTAGGAAGAACCGATTTAAGAAATGGAGCTGTAACTAGAACAGAAATTGGAGATGAAATGTCTTACTTTTTTGGTCTTAATGTCACTGGATTAGACAGTGAAGGTAGGATGGTTTTTGAGGATGTAAATGGAGATGGTACCATATCTGGAGACGACAGAACCAAAATAGGTTCTCCTCATCCAGATTTTACCTACGGACTTAATGTCAATCTAGGGTACAACTCTTTTGACCTGTCGGCTTTCTTTACTGGATCTCAGGGGAACGACGTTTATAATTACAATAAAGTGTTCACAGATTTTGGTTTATTCTTCCAGGGTAACAGAAGTGACAGAGTGCTTGATGCATGGACACCTTCTAATACAAATACCAATGTGCCTGCGCTTTCTAGTTCTTATCCAATTGAAGAAGCGTCTGCCAATTCTTACTTCGTAGAAGACGGTTCTTTCTTTAGATTGAAAAACCTACAAGTAGGATATACTTTATCTGAGTCTATAACTTCTATAATTGGTGCAGATTCTGTTAGACTTTATGCTCAGGGAACCAATTTATTTACACTTAGTAATTATAGTGGTTTTGATCCAGAGATTATTTCTAACAGCAATTTAAGCTTGGGGATAGACAGTAGAGTTTATCCATTTGCTAAAACATTCTCATTAGGAGCTAATATCAAATTTTAAAAAAAAAGGAAAATATGAAAACTAGATTTAAATTTTTAATAGCAGTGCTATTGGTAGTATCTGCTTGTAGTAAGGATTTTACAGAATCTCCTGCTGTAGGTGCTTTGAGTGATCAGGCCCTTCAAAACGCTAAAGGAGTTGAGTTGCTTTTAACAGGCGCTTATTCTTCTTTAAACACCAGTAGAAATGGTGGATACGGTAATAGCTGGGGTAACTCAGCAGATAATTGGGTGTCAGATGTTTTATCCGACGACGCACATAAAGGAAGTACAGACGACGATCAAGCAGAATTAAAAGAGATTGAATTGTACAACTGGGATGCTGCAAATGGTTATTTTTCAGCTAAATGGGGTGTTTTATTTGCAGGTGTTAACAGGGCTAATGCTGTGATCTCTTTAATCAGTAAAATTGAAGGAGAAGATCTAACGGCTGAATTGGCAGAAGCACGTTTTTTAAGAGGACACTTTAATTTTGAAATTCAGAGGAGATGGGGTAATGTGCCTTATATCAGTGAGGAAAACTATCTTAACACTGAATTTAATCAGCCAAACTCTGGACCTATTTGGGATAGAATAGAAGAAGATTTTGCTTTTGCAAAAGATAACCTTCCCGCTACTCAAGAAGCCAAAGGAAAGCCAACAAATATAGTGGCTACTGCATACATGGGAAAAGTTCAACTCTATCAAAGTAAATGGTCAGATGCCCTTACATCTCTTGAGACGGTTATTAATAGTGGTGCTTATTCATTACTACCTAATTTTGTAGACATGTTTAGAGCTGCTGGAGAAAATAGTTCAGAGTCTGTTTTTGCCATTCAATTTACAGCAGACGCAGGTCAGTCATTCAATGGAAACTTTGCAGGAGCTTTAAATTTCCCTAATCCAGGGCCTTTCGGATCTTGCTGTGGATTTTATCAACCTACCCAAGATCTAGTAAATGCTTTCCAGACTTCTGCAGATGGACTGCCATTGTTAGATACTTATAACAATCAAGATGTTGCTAACGATTTTGGTGTGGCTTCAAGTGAGCCTTTTACACCTCACTCAGGGAACCTTGATCCTAGATTAGACTATACAGTTGGTAGAAGAGGAGTAGACTTCAATGGTTACGGTGTTCACGTAGGAGCAGATTGGATTCGTGCCGGTAATGCAGATATTTCAGGTCCTTATTTACCTAAAAAGAATATTTATCACAGCGGTGAAGAAGGTGTTGTTCAAGGTTTAGGAGGCTGGGGACAGCAGATTTCTGGTTTAAATTATAACATAATTAGATATGCAGACGTCATTTTAATGGCGGCAGAGGCTGCTGTTGAACTTGGACAATTAGATAAAGCCCTCGGATATGTAAATCAGGTAAGGAATAGAGCTAAGAATTCTCAGTACCTTCAATCGGTTGACGGTTCAGGAGATGCAGCTACTTATGTGATAGAACCATACGCTTCTTTTTCAGATGCTACTACAGCAAGAAAAGCAGTTCGTTTTGAAAGAAGATTGGAGTTAGGAATGGAAGGTCATAGGCTTTATGACTTAAGAAGATGGGGAGTTGCTACACAAGTAATGAACGAATATTTTGCTAATGAATCAAGGACAATCACCAATATAGCTCAGAAAGTTGGTGGTAGTCCATACATGGATAAGCACAATTTACATCCAATCCCTACCACATCTATTGATTTGAGTGGAGGAGTTTTATCTCAGAATCCTGGTTTTTAGAAAAACTTCGCTAATTTTAGTTGAAAACCTGGCATTTTTAATGTCAGGTTTTTTTTATATTTAGTTTTAAATTATTTCACATGAAATGGATTCTTTTTTCTATAATTTCTTTACTGATGCTGTCTTGCAAAGACAGTGGATTTGTTTTAAAAACATCAGATTTCACAAATATTAAATTCAATAATTTAATTACAGAAAATAATGAATTCAATGTTTTAAATGAGGAGTATATTTTTAACGGTGGAGGTGTTTTAGTAGCAGATTTTGATAACGACGGTTTGAGAGATCTCTTTTTCACAGGGAATCAAGTTCCTAATAAACTATACAAGAACTTAGGAGGTCTAAGATTTAAAGATATAACCTCCCAAGCTATGGTGGCAATGGAAGACCAGTGGTCTACTGGTTCTGCCTATGCAGATGTCAATGGAGATGGTTATTTGGATTTGTTTGTCTGTGCTGCTATGTATGAGAATAATAGAGCTAATAAATTATTTATAAACAAAGGCCCTCAATCAGATGGTTCGATGGTATTTGAGGATCAAACAAATACATATGGATTATCTAGTGTTAAAAATAGTATGGGAGCCGTTTTTTTTGATTACAACAAAGACGGATACCAAGATTTATACATCATAAATAATGAGCAAGGCCAAAGTCTTCCAATGAGATACAGAAATAAGGTGCTAGATGGGTCTGCCTTGAGTAACGACCAATTATTTAGAAATAACGGAGATGGCACTTTTTCAAATGTCACCCTTGAAGCAGGGATTATAGTAGAGGGACTCGGATTAGGAGTCGCTATTACTGATGTGAATTTAGATCTCTGGCCAGACATTGTAATTGCAAATGATTATTTAACTAATGACATTGTTTACATAAATAATCAAGACGGTACTTTTTCAGAAAAAACACAAAACTTTTTAAAGCATCAAAGTATGTACTCTATGGGGGTAGACGTTTCGGATGTAAATAATGACGGTTACAACGATCTTTTTTTTCTAGATATGTTAGGTGATTCTAACTATAGACAAAAAACAATGGTTTCCATGAGTTCTTATCAAAAAGCTGTTTTTGAAGAAAAATGGGACTACCAATCACAACATTCAAGAAATATGCTTCATGCAGGAGGAGATCCGAATCTTCCTTTTCAAGAAGTAGGCATGTTTTCTGGCGTTTATAAAACAGACTGGAGTTGGTCACCTTTGTTTTTTGACGCAGATAATGACGGGCAGAGAGATTTATTTATAACAAACGGGTATCCCAGAGATGTTACGGATAAAGACTTTTCAGATTACAGGGTACAATATGGTAATTACACTGAGCCAGATAAATTATTAGACCTGATTCCAGAAGTAAAGCAGCACAATTATGTATTCAAAAATATAGGGGATTTTCGTTTTAGTGATTCCACTACAGATTGGGGTTTAGATATAGACTCTTTTTCTAATGGCGCTATATTTTCTGATTTAGACAATGATGGTGACCTTGATTATGTGGTAAACAATATTAATGATGAAGCTTTTGTTTTTGAAAATAAATTTTCTAATGCGAATAGTTTCCTGAATATTGAATTTCAGGGCCCTGTTTATAACCCTACAGGTATTGGTGTAAAAGTAGTGGTGCATTTGGGGGACGGTGAATATAAAGTGCACCATAATTATCATACTAGGGGGTATATGTCTAGTGTAGATGACCGGATCCATTTTGGTTTGGGTTCATTAAAAAAGATTGATAGTATTGAGGTTTTGTGGCCAGATAATAAACGCCAAACAGTACAATCGGTAGTACTTAATAAGACCTTGAAAGTAGCCTATGAAGAGGCTACTCCATCTAATGTTAGTTCATTGGTTTTTCCCTTAGTGGCTAAAAATATAAGTGCCCCTAAATTCAAAGAGGTGAGCGAACAGAGGAATATTCACTTTTCACACCAGCAAAAAGATTTAGGTGATTTTTTCACTCAAAGGCTCCTGTCACGAAAAATAACAGAGAATGGTCCTAAAATTATTTCTCTTGATTATAATCTAGATGGTATAGAAGATTTTGTGGTTTCAGGGTCTAGTGATTCGGAACCACTTTTATTTGTTCAACAACCAAATGAAACCTTTTTAGAGACTCCTTTGATTGATATACAGTTATTAGAAGGGGGGAATGTAGAAGATTTAATTTCAATAGACATAAATGCAGACGGTTTTGAAGATATTGTTTTAGCGGTCTCTCATAATGATTTTAACAAGAATCAGTATTACTCTACTTTAATTGCCCTATTTAATGATGGCAAGGGCTCTTTTAAATCAAGTATTGAAACATTTGAAAAGATTAATTCCCAAATAAAGTCGTTGGTTGTTTTAGATGTTAATCTGGATGGCTACAAAGATATATTTGCTATTGGAAACACCATTTTGCATAAATATCCATTTTCAGATCCAAATTTATTTTTCCTTAATAACAAAGGTGTTTATTTAAATGAAACAAACACTTTCTTGAGTGAACTAGAGGTGGAAACGGAGCTTGCATCTGCAGAAGTTATTGACTTTGATGGTGATGGATGGGATGATTTAGTATTAGCATTTCCCTTTGAGCCCTTACAGTGGTTTAAAAATAATAGAGGGAATAGCTTTGTTCAATACAATAATATTGACACCTCTTCCTTAAAGGGTTGGTGGCAAAGTGTGAAAAGAATTGACTATGATTTAGATGGTGATGACGATTTATTAATAGGAAATATTGGAGAAAATAACCCATATAATATTAATGTTAACACCCCTATGTCTTTATTGATTAAAGATTATGATACGAATGGTTTTTATGAATCTATCTTGTTTTCATTTAATAAGGATCAGGAAGGAAATCTTAAAAGTTATCCAATACCATTTTGGGGTAATTTGAGCGGCCAAAGTCCTTTTTTTAAAAAACTATTTAAGTCTTATAAAGAATTTGCAGCTGCAGATATAGATCAATTTATTATGGATGAGGACTATATCTTAAAAGAAATAAATATGGATGAATCTATTTTGATAGAAAATACAGGAGAGAATAATTGGGTAGTTAAAAAACTTCCAAATAAAGCACAATACGCCCCTGTGTACGATTTTGATTCTTATATCTCTAAAACAGGTGAACACAATATTTTACTAATAGGGAATGATTTTGGTAACGAGGTTTTTTATGGGCCTATGGATGGTATTAACGGGTTGCATTATAAGGTTAATGATCGTAAATTATTAGAAGTCCCTAAGTTTAAATCCATGTTTAATGTTACTGGTAATGCTAGAGATATTCAAAAGCTAAGTTTGAAAAATGGCAAGAAACTATTTATTGTAAGTCAAAATAATGGCAAATTACTTGCTCTAGAATTGAATGACTAATTTATCCAAGTGTTGGATTATTATAAGAGTTCTACCCACTTTTCCTATCTTGCCTTAAACTAAAATTTTTAGATGAAATTTATAAATGATTTTTTAACTAGTGTATTACCTTACACGGAATGGGTCATGCTTTTTTTAGTTGTGGGTGGCGGTTTATTCTTAGCTATTTACTCCAAATTACTCCCTTTCAGATATTTCAAGCATGCGCTAGATATTACCCGAGGGAAGTACGATCATAAGGATGACCCGGGAGAGGTGTCTCATTTGCAGGCATTGTCGTCGGCCGTGGCGGCCACAGTAGGCATGG
>Ga0209653_1001566_pt1 | contig 18131 bp, 13 predicted proteins | sample SaaInl6LU_22_DNA_FD_184644 | JGI IMG/M metagenome (GOLD analysis project Ga0209653, IMG submission 184644) | Marine microbial communities from expanding oxygen minimum zones in the Saanich Inlet - ESP_116LU_22_DNA (SPAdes) (version 2) | ecosystem: Environmental > Aquatic > Marine > Intertidal...
TTTACATGATGGCCCATTCCAAAGCGCGTGGCTCGGTCACTCAGATGAAACAGCTGGGCGGTATGCGTGGCCTTATGGCCAAGCCGAATGGCGATATCATCGAGACGCCGATCATCTCGAACTTTAAAGAAGGTCTGACCGTTCTTGAGTATTTCAACTCAACCCACGGTGCGCGGAAGGGTCTGTCAGATACGGCTCTGAAAACGGCCAACTCTGGTTATCTTACACGTCGTCTTGTGGACGTGGCTCAGGACTGCATCGTTCGCCAGCATGATTGTGGCACCGACCGGTCCATCACTGCACGGGCTGCGATCAATGATGGGGAAGTTATCTCCTCCTTGTCAGAGCGGATCTTGGGCCGGGTTGCGGCTGAAGATGTGATCAAACCCGGCACGGATGAGGTTCTATGTGCCAAAGGTGAGATCATCGACGAACGCAAAGCGGACTTCATCGAAGAGAGCGGAGTGATCTCCATGTTGATCCGGTCACCTTTGACCTGTGAAACGGAAGATGGCATCTGTGCGGCCTGCTATGGTCGTGATTTGGCCCGGGGTACTTTGGTGAACCAGGGTGAAGCGGTGGGTATTATCGCGGCACAATCCATTGGTGAACCCGGAACACAGCTCACCATGCGCACATTCCACATCGGCGGTGTTGCACAGGGCGGTGGCCAGCAATCGAGCCAAGAGAGCAGCCAATCCGGTAAAGTGCATTTCGAGAATGCCATCTTGCTGAAAAACTCAGCCGGTGAGCAGCTGTCCATGACACGGAACATGGTGGCCAGTATCCTCGACATCGGTGGTGCGGTGATTGCCAGCTATAAGGTGGCCTATGGCTCGAAAATGTTGGTCAAAGATGGCCAAACCATTGAGCGTGGCGACAAGCTGTTTGAATGGGATCCGTTCACATTGCCCATCATTGCTGAGAAATCAGGTGTGGTGAAATATGTTGATCTGGTGTCGGGCATTGCGGTGCGTGACGAGACAGATGACGCCACTGGGATGACCCAGAAAATCGTGACGGATTGGCGCGCTGCGTTGAAAGGCAGCGAATTGGCGCCCAAGATCATTGTCACTGATGAAAAGGGTGAGCTGCTGACCCGTGAAGATGGCAATCCAATTGCCTATGCCATGTCCGTAGATGCGGTTCTCTCCGTTGAAGATGGTCAGGAGATCAAAGCGGGTGACATTCTGGCGCGGATCCCGCGCGAGGGTGGCCGATCCAAGGACATCACCGGTGGTCTGCCACGGGTTGCGGAATTGTTTGAGGCACGTCGCCCCAAAGATCACGCGATCATTGCAGAAATTGATGGCTATGTGCGCTTTGGTAAAGACTACAAAAACAAGCGTCGCATTGCGATTGAACCGGCGGACGAGACTTTGGAAAAAGTCGAGTATATGGTGCCAAAAGGCAAGCACATCCCCGTCCAGGAAGGTGATTTCATCAAGAAGGGTGATTACATCATGGATGGCAACCCTGCACCGCATGACATTCTTGCGGTCATGGGGGTTGAGGCCTTGGCCGATTATATGATCGACGAGGTTCAGGACGTGTATCGCCTGCAAGGGGTGAAAATCAACGACAAGCACATTGAAGTGATTGTGCGTCAAATGTTGCAGAAATGGGAAATCACCGACAGCGGTCAGACAACCTTGCTGAAAGGCGAGCATGTCGACAAAGCCGAGTTTGATGCGGTCAATGAAAAGGCGCTGTCAAAAGGCATTCGTCCTGCGCAGGGTGAGCCCATTTTGTTGGGGATCACGAAAGCCTCTTTGCAAACCCGCTCTTTCATCTCTGCGGCCTCCTTCCAGGAAACCACACGCGTTCTTACGGAGGCTTCCGTGCAGGGCAAACGTGACAAGCTTATCGGTCTCAAAGAGAATGTCATTGTTGGGCGCTTGATCCCAGCTGGCACCGGTGGCGCGACGCAGAAGATGCGCCGCGTGGCTGCAGATCGCGACAATGTTGTGATCGAAGCGCGCCGTGCAGAGGCCGAAGAGGCGATTGCTTTGGCTGCGCCGACCGCTGTTGCGGAAACGCCTGATGAGATGTTCGAAAGCCTATTGGTTGATACAGTTGAGGACAACCAAGAGTAAGACAGGTACACTTTGTAACTTAGGGCCGCTCTTCTGAGCGGCCCTTTTTTTTTGCAGTTGCACTTTTTGTCGAAATAGAGCCCGGTGGTTCTGAGACGATATCTATTGACATAGCGAAGGCAGACCCATGACTGACAATATCCGCGGAGCGCTCTTTATGGTGTGCTCAATGATTTGTTTCGCTGTGAATGACGCGGTGATCAAATCTCTGGGCGGGGTGCTGCCGATTTTCCAGACGCTCGCGGTGCGTGGCGGGATGGTGGTTGTCTTGTTGACACTCTTGGTGATGCGCTCTGGCTGGCGCGTGCAGGAGCTTGGGCGGCGCGACAAGGTGATCTTATCACTGCGCGTCGCCGCCGAAGTGGGCGCCGCATTTTTTATTGTCACGGCTCTGTTCAATATGGAACTGGCCAATATGACAGCTATCTTGCAAATCCTGCCGCTCACCATCCCATTGGCAGCCTTCCTGTTCCTTGGGGAACCCTTGGGGTGGCGCAGATTGGTGGCGATTTTCATTGGTTTTCTGGGGATGTTATTCATCGTGAAACCTGGCAGCGATGGATTTAATATTTACTCCTTATTTTGTTTGGCGGCGGTGATCTGTGTCACGATCCGCGATCTGACAGCGCGGAGCTTGGGGGCCAAGCTCTCCTCACAGGAGATGTCGCTCTTTGCCGCCATCGGCGTGTTTTGTGCGGCGACTGTGGCGACGATGTTTGAGCCCTGGGTGGCGATTTCTCTGACCTCTTGGGCGGCATTATGCGGCTCTTCACTGGCGATTTTGTTGGGATATCTGGTCAGTGTTTATGCCATTCGCACAGGCGATGTCAGCTTCACCGCACAGTTTCGCTATATCGGCCTTATTGCTGCATTGATCTTGGGCTATGTGTTTTTTGGAGAATGGCCAGATCGTCTGGCTTTGATGGGGGCCGCGATTATTGTCAGCACGGGCGCCTTTACCCTCTATCGCCAGCGCGCCAGTCGGAGGGTCAAATCTGCTTAGCGGAGCTTTGCGCGCTTCTCTGCGCGCAAGAGCAGATATTCTGCACTTACGGACTTGACGTTGAAATTGCGCTGGCATACCTGTCTGGAACGGCGCGGGTATGGTGAAATGGTATCATAAGAGCCTTCCAAGCTTAAGGTGCGGGTTCGATTCCCGCTACCCGCTCCAAAACACCCCCATTTTTTCCATTATGAATACAAAGCTATAATAGGGCGTCTGCCCTTGCAGGGGTGGGGCTTTAGGGTGTGGCCGTATAGGTCACATCGAAGTCGCATTGAAATTCAAAGGCGCCCGCCGACGTTTGCGGACCCAGTCTCAGCTGCGCGGGAAAAGTGAGGTCAAGCCTGAGTTTCTCCCGTGGTTTCAAAGACAGCGGCGCCAGGGCCTGCGGCTCTGCTGCGCCCTCGGCGAAGACCAGGCCCGGGCCATCGGCGGCCTGATACTCGGCGATGGGGCACAGCGGGCCAGGTTTCATGCGCAGATGCACCTGCGCGTTTTGCGGCTCTTGGCTGAGGTTTTCACAGTCCAACTTCACCTGCCCATAGCTGTCGAAATATCGGCCCGCGGAGGTGGAGACAGAGCCGAAATTCAAACTTGAGGAAGCGATCGCGCAAAACACCTCACCGGCCACAGCGGGGCCTGCCGCCAAGCCCCCTAACAGGCAGGCCAGGCGGAGGGCGGCGGCGCATTCAAAGACAGGTGAACGGCCCAAGCGTGGGTTGCAGGTCATCGGTTGGCGGAAATTCAATGGCTGTTTCACAGGATTCTTCTCCCATTGTGACATATAAAGTGGTGGAGGCGGGCAAATCTTCAAAAAATACTTCCCCAAAATCGATCACATAGGACGGATATTCTGCGCCCTCAAATGTGACTTCACTTCCGGCCGGCAAGACTCTGCCAGAGGCATCTTGCAGCTGCACGATGGCCGAGCGCCGCAGGCGGGTGGAGAGATTGATAAATGAGGCGCCGAAGGGATAGGGGTAGACCGTGACCATCGTATTTGTGATGTCATATTCAAACGGAATTTCTTCTGGCGAGATACTTATTCTATTGGCCTTGCCGCGCCGCAGGCTGGGCACAATGGCGTTTCCATTGCGATCGGTCTTGGTGACTTCCTGACTTTGCAGATAGACGGGAATGTCAGAGGCTTCGCCGGTGGTGACGACGGCATATTGGTGCCCGAGGTTTGGCGTTGCGAAAAATGTTCCATTCGCGCGGCCCAGGACGCCGCGCCTGGTGTAATATCCGGTGGTGGCCGAGGTGGTGTAGCTGAAGCGCAGTTGATGATTGGCGATGCGGCTGGGTTTCTCGAACTTGGCGTCAAGGCGGACCGGGCCTGTTTGGTCGATGCTGCCGCTGTAGGTTTGCGAAAGCCCCGACTCGCTTTGGCTAAACTTTGAGAAATTGACATCCAATGTCAGCCCGTTTTCCCCAATTCCCGAGTTGGCGGTTGTCACCCGCTTTGTCCCGAAGGTCCGCGTGACCAAGAGCGATAGATCCAGCTTCGCGCTCCGAAGGGCGGCGCGGGCTGAGAGGGACCATTTTTCATTCAGGGCGCGAGACCATTGGGTTGAGAAAGTGGTGGTGTGACCGGCGTTCCATTTCTTTTGCACCATAAGTGAGGTGGAGAGCGTATCCTTCTCCGTCAGGGTCAGCGCGAGAAACCCGCGAATAGCGGTTTGGAAATTGGGCTGATCCTCCGGACCCTGGCCGATTTGTCTCCAGGCGTGGTTTTGGAAGGCCAGTTGCGCCCCCCAGTTGAAGGTTTCTGGTCGCGTGGCCGGCGATAGATTGGCCTTGACCTGAAGGCCCAAACCGCTGGCGCTGGCACTGGCGGCGGCTGTGGCGTTGATCATCGTCTTATCGCGCCAGGCATGTTGTGCGCCGCCACCGAGAAGGGCGCCCCCAGGCCAAAGCGCAAAAGACCCCGAGGCGGTAACCCGGTCGGTGAGGCCATAGCGCTGCACGCTCGAGGCATAAAGCCCGCGATAGATGCCACGGCCCCGGGACAAAAGGCCGATCCCATATTGGAACTCATGGGCGCCCTTTCTATAAATGCCGGGCATGTTGAAATACGGAATGCTTTGGGTGGTTTTTCGGCCAAATTTATCCGTCAGGACAATGGAGACCGTGCCATTTCCATCAATTGAGGGGATGTCTTCCAGGCGAAATTCGCCCCGGTCCACCGAGATGGTTTCTCCTATTTTTGCCTCGCCGATGAAAAATTCAACGTCAGCCGGCAGGCCCGTTGCGCCCTCAAAAGACAGTGTGTTGAAATGGCTGTGATTGGGGGTGAATGCAAAGTCGCTGACATAGCTTGCCCCGGTGAAACCGACACCAGTGAGGCCCGGTCCAGAAAATCCGGCCTGCTCGCCAAGGCGCCAGAGGGCATTTTGTTTGGGCCGGTGGTAGCGCGTTTGGACCCCAAATAAGTCGAGCGCCACAGAGCCGCCAGTGTCGGCCCGAATGCGGACCTTGGCCTCCGCCTCAAGTTTTGAGTTGGAATATTCAAAGAGACCCGAGGCATGGGCTGCGACACTGCCTGTGCTCGACAGTTGGCTTGTAAGGTCGTAGCGCAGGAGCGTGCTGGGGATGGGGTCGGCCATGTCAGGTGGTGCGCCACCGGCGCCGCGCTGGGCGCTGGCACCGAAAAGCTGGGGTTGGGCGGTGAAATAGGCACGGGTGGCATCGCCACTAAAGTGAAGGCTCAAGCCACCAATTTGATCCAGTGCCACATAGTCGAGATCAAAAAGGCGTGCCACGGGCGGGGTGATCGCTAGGCCAAGCTGGGCAAAGTCTTCCGGGTCAATATAGGCTTGGCCGTTGTGAAACTCAAAAAAGAAGAAGAATGGCAGTTTTTCCCCATTGAGGTAGATGTCGAAAAAATTGGGCACGAGATCAGTTCGATCTGCCAACTCGATCCAATAGGCACGCAGTTTCCGATCAATTTCGGATCGGGTAATGCGCCCGTCTTCGTCGATATCAAGAGGCGCGTAGCGGGCGTAGGCTTTGGGCGCGGTGTCCTCGGTAAAGACAGGGATCGCTTCCGCCCGGTCAATGTGATCTGGAGCAATCAATGCGATGCAGATATCGGCCAAGCCAAGCGGTGTCGCGCGATCATATTGAGCGCGGCTTTCGATCAGTTGACCGATATAGTGCAACTGCTGCTCAAAGCTGGCCTTGCCTAAATCTTCCATATTCGTGCCCAGTCGTCGGGCCAGGTCCGGGGTGAATTGGATCAAGCCGAGGGTCTCATTCACACGATTGCGAGACCGATGGTCAAAACTGCCATTGGTCTCAAAGGCGATCACCGCCATAATGTGCTCTGCGGTCACAGAAAGGGTCTGGGCGAGAGCGGTAATGGCATCGACTTTATTTTGAGGGATGCCATTTCGCACAGCTGCTGGCGGTGCCGTGGCGCTGGCCTGTGCCAAAGGAGCCAGCGAGAGTCCGCAAAAGATGGAGAAAAGGCGTAGATATGTTTTGATATCAGCCACGCGACCCTATTCAAGATTGGCGAGCTGATAGCTTTGGTTTAAGCCCGTCAGCTTGAAAACCGCTTTGCCGGGCAGCATAGCTTCAGGCAGCTGCACCTGCCATTCCCGCCAGGATCCTGCCAACACATGTGCCAAGCTGTTGTTGGCATAGACGGGCGTGTTCCCTTGGGAGGGGTTCGGATGCAGACCGACGCTCACGACTGTGGCCCGTTGGTTGCCTGAGTTGGTGGCCCGTAGGGTGGCTGTGTCGCCTTTGGTTGTAATGGTCCAGGTCAATTTCGGCCCGCCAGGGCTTTGCGGCGCGACATAAACTGGCAGGACATGGCGCAGAGTGACGTCGAGGGTGGAGGTGCCTTGCTCGGCTTTCTTCACCTCTGAGGGGACTTCCGCGACGATCAGTCGGAAAGTCTGTTCTGACGGGGTGCCTCGCTTGCCGCGAAATCCGAGTCGTATTTTTTTGAATCGCCGGGATGGAGTTTGAAGCTTGGTGGGCTGACGATGAATAACCTTGTGTCTTCATAGACATCAACCCCATCAACCACCGCCCATTTCAAGACTTCGATGTTATAAAGCGTGGGTTGGGTGCGCAGGTTTGTAATTTCCACAACGCCGCGGCCAGAGGCCTCCACGTCAACAATGACGGGAACAATTGTAGAATTTGCCTGAAGCGAGGTCGCCAGAAAAGCAAAGGTGAAAGCTGAATAAACTATGCGCAGAAAGCCGGTCATAGGAGTTCTCCTAAAAATGTGACCCAATTGGGGCCGATAAGTGATAGGGTGTCGCTATACTTAAGGAGTGTTAAATCATTGCTTAAATCGCGGGTAAGACACTAAAATTGTATATGAAAACATCAAATGAGCGGAGCGGGTTCTGGCCTTTAACGGTGGACTGAAAAGGGCCCTGCGACGAAAATTTCCAGGGCCCAACTCAAGGGATTAATCCAATCGATTGGGTTAATATGTGATGGTGATGCCCAATGTATCGGAGTAAGTGCCAACGACGCCTGCGCTATTTTCTTCGGCCAAAACGCGGCCATAGACAGAATAGTTTACGGTTTCGCTGCTTGCGGCGACGGCATTGCTCACCAAGGCACCATTTGCCGGGATGTAGCTTTCGACCCCCCGTGATTCATCAATGGCGATGATATACTCCAGGTAGTTTTCGCTCTCGGCCTCAGCCAAACGCCGGTTGGTGTCAACCAAAGAGCTGCCGCCATCAATGGTGATTGTGTAGGTTGTGCCAGTGGTGCAAGCGGCGCCGATGCTGCCTTCTGCGTCTGTTTCGGAGCCGGGCGTAATGGCGCCAAAATTCAGCGCAACGGCCGAAACGGTACAGGAGCCTTGAACGTTGGCAGAGACATTCATCGTTCCAGTTGCACTGCCAGCCTGCGCGACTTGAGCCGTTGTCAATGTTGCCAAGAAAAGCGGTGCAGCGAGTTTCATTGCATATGTCATTGTGGTGTCCTTAAATACTATTTGGTTTTAGATGAAGTCTTGGGAGGATTTGGGAGACTTCGCTGCGCAAATAGGTTCTAAAATACTAACAAAGGATAAATTTCTCTGACCAATTTCTCAAATGGACAGTTGGCTATATTCCGTCTTCAAAAGTGTAGGAATTACGCTTTTTATTGATACTAATAAACAATTTGGTAGTTTCTTAGACCTTTCGTTAAACTTGCTAATGATTGGTTTAAACTTTGAAGCGTTTCTCGCGCGGGACAGCCTGTTCTTGCACGGGATGGAGACCCAAAAGCCCTGGTGCTCGCCGGCCAGTGAACCCGGCGCCTATCCCTGCTATCTGATTTGCGATACGCCGATTTTATTGATCGCGCCCTCTTGTTGGTTGTCCTGCAGGCGGATACATCGTGTGGACGAATGTAAGGGGTAGGCATGGCACAGACACCAAATTCCGCGGCAGAGGTGAGCGAAGAGCGCGCAGCCTCAAAACGAGTTGGCGTGTTGAAAGCTTTGCTTCCCTATTTTGGCCCCTATAAAGTTTGGGTCGTATTGGCACTGGCGGCCCTCACCATTACCGCCAGCGTGTCACTGATTTTGCCGGTTGCAGCCCGCAGGGTGATCGACGGATTTTCCGTGGGGGATGTATCCCTGCTCAACCAATATTTTATGGGTGCCATTGCAGTGGCCGCGGTCTTCGCGCTGGGCACAGGCCTGCGCTATTATGTGGTGACACGTCTCGGCGAGCGCGTGGTCGCAGATTTGCGCAAGGCCATTTTTGACCGCATGATTGGCATGTCGCCGGCCTATTTTGAGAAATTGATGACCGGTGAAGTTCTCAGCCGTATCACGACCGATACGACGTTGATCCTCTCTGTCATTGGCTCCTCTGCCAGCTGGCTGTTGCGTAATATGCTGATGATGTCAGGTGGATTGATTATGATGCTCTGGACCTCTCCAAAGCTGACCGGTTTGGTCCTGTTGATCGTGCCGCTCATCTTAGGACCGATTTTGGCATTGGGGCGTAAATTGCGCGGCTTGTCGCGGCAAAACCAGGACTGGATCGCGGCCTCCTCTGGTAAGGCGTCAGAATCGCTGTTGTCGGCGCAAACCGTACAAGCCTTTACCCATGAGGCCCGCAGCTCGGCAGAGTTCTCAGATGTCACCGAGAAAGCCTATGACAGCGCCCGCGCAAGGATCAAAACGCGCGCCTTGATAACGATGATCATTATCTTTGTGGCATTTAGCGGCGTGATGGGGGTCTTGTGGATTGGGGCCATTGATGTGCGCAGTGGCGCCATCACGGCCGGACAATTGGTGCAATTTGTCATCTATGCCGCAATTGTTGCCAGCTCAACTGCGGCCTTGTCAGAACTGTGGTCCGAGCTGCAGCGGGCTGCCGGGGCTACGGAACGTCTGGTTGAGCTTCTGGAGGCGGAGGATTCGATTGCCGATCCAAAAGGTCCGATCCCGGCGAAACCGGGGGCCGTGGTGTTTGAGAATGTGCAGTTTGCTTTCCCAAGCCGGCCGGGCTCGCCGGCGCTCAATGGGGTGAATTTCACGATCAATCCCGGCGAGACAGTGGCCTTGGTAGGCCCTTCAGGAGCTGGAAAATCTACGATTATTCAACTGGTTCAGAGATTTTTTGACCCGCAATCTGGCTGCATCACCTTTGGCGGTGTGCCTTTGCCTCAGATGCGGCGCAGTGATTTTCGCCAATTCATGGCGCTTGTTCCGCAAGATCCGGTTATCTTTGCCAGTTCCGCCTACGACAATATCTTATTTGGTCGCCCAAGCGCCAGCCGCGATGAGGTGATTGCGGCGGCCAAGGCGGCGGCGGCAGATGATTTTATTTGCGCGCTGCCCGATGGCTATGACAGCTATGTCGGTGAGCGCGGCGTGATGCTTTCTGGCGGGCAAAAGCAACGGATTGCCATTGCCCGCGCAATTCTGCGCGATGCCCCGGTGCTCTTGCTGGATGAGGCCACTTCGGCCCTGGATGGCGAGAGCGAGGCTTTGGTGCAAAAAGCATTCGAGGTTCTGTCAAAGGATCGCACCACCTTGGTGGTGGCGCATCGTTTGGCGACGGTCAAAAATGCTGATCGCATTTTGGTGATGGACCAGGGACAAATTATTGCGCAGGGCACCCATGCCAGTTTGGTCGCAGAGGGCGGGCTCTACGCGCGCTTGGCCAAATTGCAGTTTTCAGAAACAGAAGGTGTTTAGCGGTTATCTGCAAAGACCTGTGCAAATTCCTTGCGCTATTTATGAATATTTAGCATCCTGAATCAGAGCACTGCGGATTGGCGCAAGTGCGTTTTGGGAGATGCTTATGGGATTTGCAACTAAAGCTGATCGGGATGCAGTTGAAAACGAAATGCCTTGGGCAGAGCGAGATGTTCCTAAAACGATGTATGAGTTCATCGATCGGGTGGCCGTGCGTCATGGTGCCCGCCCCGGTGTGAGTTTTCAGATCACCTCGGGGCAGATGGACAAGGCGGAAACGCTGAGCTGGCAAGAGTTTCGAGATAAATCGGTGCAGGCGGCCAATCTATTCCGTCGCCTGGGTGTTGGTGAAAATGACGTTGTGGCTTATCTGTTGCCCATCTGTAACGAGGCCGCCTTGACGCTTGTGGGGGGCAGCATTGCCGGCATTGCCAATCCAATCAACCCCTTGCTGGACCCAGACCAGATTGCCGCGATTCTGCGCGAGACCAATGCGAAGGTCTTGGTCACACTGCGCGGGTTCCCAAAAACGGATTTGCCACAGCTGGCGGCCGATGCGGTGGCGCAGGCACCGAATGTGCAGACTGTGTTGGAAGTGGATCTCAACCGCTACCTGACACCACCGAAATCTTGGATCGTGCCGCTCATTCGTCCGAAAGTCACCGTCACCCACAGCGCGCAGATCATGGATTTCAATGCAGAGCTGGCAAAGCAGAATCGCATATTAGATTTTCAAGATGCAACTGAAGATCGCGTCGCTGCTTATTTTCATACGGGCGGTACAACGGGCATGCCAAAGGTTGCGCAACATAAATATTCCGGCATTGTCTATAATGGCTGGCTTGGCGATCGCATGTTGTTTGAGGCCCAAGACACAATCATATGCCCTTTGCCGCTGTTTCACGTTTTTGCCTGTCATGTGATATTGATGGCCATGATCAGCTCTGGCGCCCATGTGGTCTTTCCCACCCCGCAAGGCTATCGGGGTGAGGGGGTATTTGATAATTTCTGGAAACTTATTGAGCGCTGGAATGTGACCTTCATGATCACCGTCCCGACCGCGCTCTCAGCGCTGATGCAGCGCCCGGTCAATGCGGATATCTCGTCGCTTCGCACGGCGTTTTCTGGCTCTTCACCTCTGCCGGTTGAACTTTTCAAGCGCTTTGAAGCCGCGACAGGGGTTGAGGTTGTCGAGGGCTATGGTTTGACTGAGGTGACCTGTTTGGTCTCATGCAACCCCGATCAAGGTCTCAAAAAAGTGGGATCGGTTGGGCTGCCCTTGCCCTATACGACCGTTAAAATTCTGCGTGACGGGCCCCAGGGACCTCAGGAATGCGATGTCGATGAGATTGGAGAGATCTGCATTGATAATCCGGGGGTCTTTGCCGGCCATACCTATACGGAAGCGGCCAAGAACAAAAATCTCTATCATTACGATCGCTTCCTGCGCACCGGGGATTTGGGGCGGATGGACGCGGATGGCTACCTGTGGATCACTGGCCGCGCCAAAGACCTCATTATTCGCGGTGGGCATAACATTGACCCGGCCCTGATCGAGGAAGCTCTCGCGGGCCATGAGGCCGTCGGATTCGTCGGCGCGATTGGCCAGCCGGATGCGCATGCGGGGGAAATTCCCTGTGCTTATGTGGAGCTGGTTGCAGGTGCAAAAGTCAGCCCAGAGGAGCTGATGGCTTTTGCCAGTGAACGTGTGGCAGAACGGGCTGCGCAACCAAAATATATTGAGATCATGCCAGAGCTGCCGAAAACGGCGGTGGGAAAGGTCTTCAAGCCGGCGCTGCGCAAATCTGCAATCACCCGCATTTATAATGCGGCGCTGGCGGAGGCGGGCGTGTCGGCCGCGGTGCAGACGGTGATTGAGGACAAGCAACGGGGGCTGGTGGCACAAGTGCATGGCACTGCGGAGGATGAGGCGGTGAACCAAGTGCTTGGTGGCTTTATCTGGTCTTGGGAGCGCGCATCTTAGGGCTTGCGGACCAAAGACGCGTCGCATCAAATGCCTGGACAGGCTCTGGAGCGCTCACTAGGCTGCGTTTCAACTGATGGATGAGGTAAATTATGGACGCGTCGTTTTCACGCCGTAAACTGGTCACCCCAGCCGAACTCAAGGCGCTCAACACACGCTCAAACCTGTGGGGGGCGGCACAAATGGCGAGCCACCTGGGGGCAATTGTCTGCGCGGGTTACCTGCACAGCTTGGCTCTGGGCACAGCCTGGGTTTGGCTGACCGGCTTTGTTTTAGGTGTTTTGCTCAATTTTCTCTATGCCGCCCAGCATGAGTTAAGTCATGCGACCGTTTTCGCAACGCGCCGGATAAATGTGTTGTTTGGCCGTTTGATTGGCTTTGTGATGATCTTTCCGCGAGACTACGATCAAGTCATGCATTTCGCGCACCATACCCATACGCAAGATTGGGAAAAAGACGGCGAATTGGTGCGCGCGCCCTATACGCTTATGACCTATCTTCTGTGGCTCTCAGGCGTCACCTATTGGCGAAATCGCATCTTTGGAGTGATCCGCCGGGCGCGAGGCGTGATTATTGAGCCCTTTATCCGTGCGGAAGAAGAAGCCAAGATCATTCTTGAGAGCCGGGTTCATGTGGCGCTCTATGCGGTGATCCTCTTGGGCTCTCTTGCTTTGAATTCATGGGCGGCGATGAGCTATTGGCTTTTGCCGATGCTTTTGACCAAACCTGTGCATCAATTGCAAAATACCATTGAGCATTTGGGGCTCAGCCATGAGGATGATATTTTAAAGAACACGCGCTCCACGCGCACGAATGCGGTGATGCGCTGGCTGTGCTGGCAGATGCCCTATCATACGGCGCATCATGTGTTTCCCTCGGTGCCTTTTTGGAAATTGCGGCAGCTCAACGCGAAGATTGAAGCGCAGGCGGGGCCTGTGCACCGGATGGGCTGGATCGAATTTCAGATCGAGGTCATCAAGCGGTTTGCGCAAAAAGATGAAAGCCAATGGCCCATGGATGAGGTTTGGATTGTGCCGACCTCAGCTGGGCGCGAGACGCGGGTTGAGGCTTGAGGGCGCCTCCGCATAGGCGCGCTCAAGCTCTATTAATTTTTGCTTGCGCCACAGCCCGCCAGCATAGCCTGTCAGAGTGCCGTCAGCGCCAATGACGCGGTGGCACGGCAATACAATAGCGATTTGATTGGCGCCATTGGCGCGTGCCACGGCACGCATTGCTGTGGGGCGCGCGATAGATTGCGCCAATTGCGCATAGGATCGCGTCTGCCCGGCTGGGATGTCTTGCAAAGCGCGCCAGACCGTCTTGGAAAAATCTGTGCCATGCAGGGCCAGGGGCAGTTCAAATTTCGGCCGCTGCCCCGCAAAAAATTCGGCCAGCTGCGCTTGCACCAGATCGGTCATGGCAAAGCGACCAAAACCCAATTGCCCTTTTGAAAATTGAAATAGCCGTTGGACCTCGCGGGCCAGGCCTTTGCGCTCGGGAAACTCCAGCAAATGTAACTGCGTGGCGTCACAGATGGTCACCATCGCGCCAATGGGTGTATCGATCCAACTGGCGCGCAGCTGGGCATTTTCGACAAATTCTCCTGGAGCCCGCCCCATGAGTTTCGCGAAAGCGGCGCGAAATGCGCTGGGCGATTCAAATCCTGCGCTCAGCTGGGCCTCGACGACCTTATCGCCCTTGGCCAAAACCTCGGCAGAATGACGCAACCGGCGATGCCGGGCCATTTCCAAGAACGTCATGCCAAAATGGCGCTTAAAGGCGCGCCTTACGGTGGAGGGGTCAAAGCCCATCGCCGCAACGCAGGTCTCGCTCCAACGGCGCATTGGGTCTGCATCAAAGGCTTTCAGCATCTGATCCACAAGCGGATCCAGCCGGGCCACAGGCGCCAGCGGGTGGCAGCGTTTGCACGGCCTAAATCCCGCAGCGATACAATCGCCGGGGGAGTCGAAAAACGTGCAATTTTCCGGCTTGGGATTGGGAGCCGGGCAATTCAGGCGGCAAAAAATCCCGGTTGAGGTCACGCCGACATAGGCGCGCCCCTCATAGACGTCACTGCGGGCGACAAGTGCCTCATAGAGCACATTTGGATCAGGTAATGAAAACATCATATCAGCACCCTAGCGTGATTCTCTGTGCTGTGGCGCCGTTTTTCGGGCGGGACTGTGAGTTTTTTGCGTTTTGGTCTGGGCGTTGGGGCAGGGGCGCTGCGGGCGGCGTGAAAATCGCTTGCGTCACCTCGGAACTCATTGCAGGTTGACCAGATGACACAGACTCTCAAAACCTTCACCAGCCTTTGGGCCATGCAACCGCACGATCAAACGGGGATTAAATTGCCCTATGCGCAGGTCTGCGAAATGGTGGCGGAGGCCGGGTATGACGGGATGGCGATTGACCTGGGGGCCGGTGATGTGGCGCAAGCCCATGAGGTGCGCCCGCATATGGAACGTCATGGCCTCACGCCTTTGATTGTTGCCTTTCCCAAGAGTGTTGAAAGCCTGCGTGAGACGCTGGTGATGGCGAAGGATTTCGGCAGCCCGTTTGTTGATGTGATTGGTCAGGTGATGCCGCTGAGTGTTGATGGGATGATCCCTGTGATTCGGCAATGGATGGATATGGCCGATGAGATTGGCATTCCAGTACAATTTGAAACCCACCGCAATTGCATCACGAATGATCTTTATTCCACGCTGTGCCTGCTCGATGCGATCCCTGAGATGCGGATATGTGCGGACTTGAGCCATTATGTGGTTGATCGCGAATTTTGGTTCCCCCTATCACAGCGTGATATGGGATTGATCAGCCGCATATTGCAACGCTCCGACAGCTTTCAAGGCCGGGTGGCCAGCCGCCAGCAAATTCAGCTGCAATTGGACTTTCCGCAGCACCAAAAATGGGTTGAGCTGTTTAAGGGCTGGTGGCGCGAAGGGCTGCAAGATTGGCGTGCGCGCGGGGAGGGGGATTGCATCTTTCTATGTGAGCTTGGCCCGCCAGAATATGCGATGACCGATGCCCAGGGGCGCGAGATGTCAAACCGCTGGGAGGAGGCTTTGCAGATTAAAGCTTGGATCGCAGAGATCTGGCAAGAGCTCGGCGGTGATCGCTAAAAGCCGCTCATCGCCTTTCGTGAAAAATAAAGCCAATGAAATTTAGAAGCAATTGCGCCGCAAGAATTTGGGTGCTGTCGGTCGGATCGTAGGCCGGGGCCACTTCGACCAGATCAATCCCCGCGACTTGGCCGCGCTGGGCCAGGCCCTGCAAAATTTCCAACACGTCGTAATAGAGAAAGCCGCCATGGCTTGGCGTGCCGGTGCCCGGGGCGATGGAGGGGCAGAAGGCGTCAATATCTATGGTGACATAGTAGCGCGCTCCGGCTGGGAGTCGCTCCAGCACCGCCTCAAGCCCTAAGGCCCGTACTTGCCGTACCGAAAGGATATCGGACCCACGGGCCCGTGCGTCATCATAGCCTTCTTTTGCAGTGGAGCTGACGTTGCGAATGCCCAGCTGTGTCATGCCACTGACCCATGGTTTTTCAATCGCGCGGCGCATGGGATTGCCATGGCCCGCGGTCACCCCGTGACGGCTGTCTACAAAATCCAAATGGGCGTCAATCTGAATCACATGCACGGGCTCTTGTTCGGAAAAGGCGTTGATGCAGGGGATATTGATGGAATGATCCCCGCCGATCACAACAGGCAGCGCGCCGGCGGCCAAAATCTTGCGCACGCCAAACTCGATGTTGGCATGGCTTTCATCGGTTTTCGTATGGATGATATCTGCATCACCCAAATCAACGATTCGCACATCGCTTGCGAGGTATGTGGCGTCATCTTCGTGGTCATAGGCACCGGCATGACCGAAAGAAAAGAGCGTCGAAGCTTCGCGGACAGCTCGGGGACCGAAACGCGCACCCGGTCGCCATTGGGTGCCAAAATCGAAGGGCGCTCCCAAAATCGCCACATCGGCCTCAATTGCATCCCAATCTGCCACATAGGGCCGTTTGCCAAAGGTGGAAATTCCAACAAAAGGCAAGTTCAGCCGCCCGGCTTCATAACCATGATCTGACATAGAGACTCCATTTCGCTTCCACGCGGCCAGTGTTGTGCGATTGAGCTGAAAATGTCGATGAAAAATTGGAGCGTTAAGAGTGAACGCGCCTGCGGCAGGCGTAGGTGAGGGTGAGGGTGGCCGCAGACGCGTTCTATCCCAGGATGCAGAGGATTTGGCCCGCAAAGCTGACCGCATCCACTCCGGGTGGGAACTGTATGTTCTTGTCCCTTACCGAAAGGGACCGCAGCAGGTCATGAGGCGGGGATCATAGAGGAGATGCGACATCTAGGTCGGCGCCCTACGGCGTGACTCTGTCTATTGCGCCCTACCCTCTGTTGCCACATCGCGTGCTACACGGACATCGCTAAAGAATGATTTGGGCTATTGTAATTGCGCTATAGTATACAAATTTGCGCGAATGCGCTTAAAATAAGCCTTTAAATTGAATTTGTAGGTCATTTATTCAACTTTCTTTTACCTTTTCTTCTGCGCCAAAACGGGCGCAGAGTTTTGCCTCTGCGTTGGAGGTGGTCCATGCGATCATGCGGCTGCAAAATTTGAGCTAAAACGCTCAAACCCATCCCGAGCGACCCCCAAAAATTATGCGATATATGCCAAAACCATTGCAATGCGCTGGGACTTGGAAAATATAGGCCCTGTATTTTACGCATTCATCTGATCATGATTTTTAAGTTGGGCGAATTTAATGACTGAATTTGGCGAGAACCTGCGATGGCTCTGCGGTTTAAGAAAATCTGTGTCCTTTGTTGCCCGCGAATTGGGGATAAACCGTCAGCAATTCGGTCGCTATGTGAACAATAAGTCCTATCCCAATACCCATAATTTGATTGCTATTTGCGATTATTTCAATGTGCAAGCCGTGGATTTTGAGTTGCCACACAGCGAGTTTTCTCAGAAATATCGCAAGGTCGCTTTGTTCAAACACGCACCTCGGCAGAGGAATTTGGCGTTTCCGCTGGATGCTTATTTTCGCCAGCCTCCGCGACTGTTGGAGCGGTTTCGTGGAGATTACTTAATATATTTCAACACGAAGACCTGGCCAGATCACTATATGATTGCATTTTGCCGCGTGTTTGCGCGCGAGGATGCAACCTTCTTGCGCTATATTATCCGGGGACGCGAACCGCTTTTAGGCAATCGTATATTGTTCAAAGGTGGCGGGCAGGCGGCGAAGTTTGAACACAACCTATTCATTCAATCCTATTCAAAACCTTTGGCCGGACCCTTGGTTTCGGAGATCATTTCAATCCGGGATTGGAAGCATACAGAATTGCTCCCCAGCCGTATGATGTCGACCCATATCGATACAAATGAAATTCTCTATAAAGCACGCCTTTGGCGCCGCCTTGGAATTGGCACGGAGCTCAGGGAGGGGATGAAAGCCAGCGGCTTGGTCCGAAAGACTTCACCGCGCGTCCCCACGATGATTCGTGACATACTTGAGGGGCCAGATTTTCAGGTTCGCACGGTTTGAGCAGGGCTGTGCGATGTGATCGAAACCCTCAGCGCAGCTCTTTGCGGAAAATTGATTTGAGAGGTAAAAATCTGCGATTTACCCCTTGTGGTTTGCGCGGCGAGGGTCTAGCTAGCAAGAACTTGGCGCGGGATGGAGCAGCCCGGTAGCTCGTCAGGCTCATAACCTGAAGGTCGTAGGTTCAAATCCTACTCCCGCAACCAAGTCTTTCAAACGCAGTGTAAATGGCCGCCCTCTGGGTGGCTTTTTGCGTTTTTAAGGCTGATTAGGCCTGAGCGTGTGCATCCAATCCAAACCGTTCTCAGTGG
>Ga0209653_1001570_pt1 | contig 18073 bp, 17 predicted proteins | sample SaaInl6LU_22_DNA_FD_184644 | JGI IMG/M metagenome (GOLD analysis project Ga0209653, IMG submission 184644) | Marine microbial communities from expanding oxygen minimum zones in the Saanich Inlet - ESP_116LU_22_DNA (SPAdes) (version 2) | ecosystem: Environmental > Aquatic > Marine > Intertidal...
AAATTAGCAAACAATATCCTTTAGTAGAATTTTTAGTTGCTTTAACTTTTGTTATTATTTTTTATTTATTTAATTTGAGTACGACGAGTTTATATTTATGCTTTATTTTTTTTATTTATATTTGTATTTTTTTTATTGATCTAAAACATTTTATTATACCTAATAGTTTAAACTATATTTTAATTGTAACAGGGTTATTAAAAAATTTTGAATTAAATTTAAATTCAATTTTTCAAAATTCTTATTCGTCGTTATTGGGCTGTATTGTTGGTTATTTATTGATTTGGAGTATTATTGTATTTTATAAAAAAATTAAAAATGTTGAAGCGATGGGACTAGGGGATGCCAAACTTTTAGCTGGCATTGGTGCTTGGTTTGGTCTTCCCGCTGTATTTATGACTATTTTTTTTGCAAGTGTTGCAGGTTTAATTTTTGTTTTACCTTCATTAATTAACAAAAAGAAAAACTTAAGTGCTGCCATACCATTTGGCCCTTATATTATTTTGGGAAATATCGTTTATCTTTTTTTTGGAGAAAAAGTTTTACAGCTTTTAATTTAGTTCTGTCTCCAGCTTTCAACCTGAATACCTTTGATTTGAGTATTGCCTAAGGCATCTCCAGTTAAAAGGTTATCTTGATTTTTAAAGCCCGTATTTTTATCAGCTTGGCCACTTAAGCCAATTACAATTTTATTATTTGGCGCTAGAACCGCTTTTGACAAAACTCCTGTACCTAGTTTTTTAATCGATCTTGTACCACCGCATGAGCTTTCTTTGGTATCTAATAAAGCCCCACCATACTGACATGCTTGGTTAGATAGTGAAGGTGGTTCATATAATGGAAAATAAACCGCATCACCTTGAACAGTTGGGCTTGCAACTAATTTTCTTGAATTTGGAAGATCCGCATACCATCCAAGTTGAGTGTCTGTAGGACAAGGTCCATTTGCATTTGAGCAGTTTCTTATGGTTCCAATTGATGTGATGGGTTTAAACTCTGGAAAATCCTTATCCCTAATACCGTAAATTCTGTTACTTGATCTATCTTGAATACGTTTTACATCGCCAGTTCCAAAATAGAACCATAGTTTACTATCTTTGTTGATGGTCGCATCCGGAGTTTCAAAGATATATCTCCCGTTTGATGTATTCGACTCTGAATTAAACAATACAGTTTTGTCATACAAAGTCCCTTGATCAGTCATATTAATTTTAGTTATTTTTCCTTCAAGATCGAAGGCATAAACCATGGCTCCAGCGAAATTTGCTTTACTTGTAGTATCCGCATTAACCACAATTAAATCCGCTGGTACTGAGTTCACAACGTTACTTGATGAATAATCATCAATATCAATTGTTTTTAAAATATCTCCGCCGTTTTCAAGATCAATAACGAATGCAGCAGACCCATAAGTTGAATTTGTTGCACTATTATATCCGCCTCCAAAAACAGCGACCCATTTATCAGTATTATTAATTTTTAATCTTATAATTCGGGGAGTAGAGTAAGCTTCACCTAATTTTCTAAAATCTTTTTCAGGAACAATTCCTCCAGAGTAACCATATAAACTTTCATTTCCAGAGCTGTCCCAATACCTAACCATTTGCTCATCAACATCATTTTCGAAAGTAAATAAGTGTTTTGGTGCAAGTGGATTAGTAATATCTAAGGCAAAATAGCTGTGACCTCCACCAGCAAGACCCGTGAGTGCAATGGTCTTCCATGTTCCATCATAAAAAATGTCTTTAACTATTGGTGAGCCATCAACACCAAATATTGGATTTGTTGATTTTGGACGATTTGAAGGTATTCCCCCAATCTGTTTTAATACACTAGGAGGTATAAAGCCCCAAAGCTCTTCTCCATTGCTGCTATCAAATGCATGCAAGATGCCTCCATTTGAGCCCGCTAAAATAATTTCTTTTCTATTTTGACAAGATCCACCACAACTGTTTCCATTTTTAAATTGATCATAATTATTTTGACTTCGATAATAACTATCTTCATTTACATTCGTGTAACTCATTGACTGATCTGGAGGACCTACGATACTAATATCTGAGTTATAAATATCTGCTAACTTCCATCTTGTGTCATTAGTACTTGAGTCCTGGTCCTCATCATAAGAGTCATAACCTCGAACAAAATTAATTAGATTAACGATATCTGAGTCTGATTTGTTTAATCTAGGAAATAATTTTTGTCCAAGATCATCTTTATTGGCAACTACAAAATTATTGTATCCTGTAGCATTAATACCCACGGTCCATAATTTTCTTGAATTTGGACTTTTATTATTTAGTTTTACCGCAGCATCCCAAACAGGTGATTTGCTCAAGGTGCCATCTTTTTGCATGGTATATTTTTTCAAACTACCTTTCCACTGTGTGTTGGCTTTATACTCAAAAGTTGCTTGATAAACGACATCTCCTTTAACGGTATCAGGCATGACGGCAGGAGTGCTTGCAGTTAAATTTTGAGAAATAATTTGTTTAATTGCATCACTTAAGCTTGAAATCAGTTGCGCTTCATTATCAGCATATAACGGTTTGGATTTAGTGCATGTTGGCTCATCTCCAAAAGCACAACCCGCTTCCGCTAATTGATCATAATTTCTGTTACTTGACCCTAATGCAAAACCAACGGCAATCGTATTGATCGGAATACTATTTTGCCTCATGGATCTTGCAATTCTTAAAACACTAGAATGACTTGACCAATATCCGTCACTTATAACAATAAGATAATTTTTCTGGCAAGAAGATGCACCTGATATGATTGGTGAACTAGAGCCTCTAAAATAACTATTGGCACTATTTAGAGCAGAGTATAAGTTTGTTCCTCCCGAAGCTCTAATGCCGTCTACATTGGTGTAAATTGTCTGTGCACCAGTCTTTGAAATATTTACTCTCATACGAGGATAAGATCCCCATTCCATTAGACCAAAATTTGCACCACTGGTAAGTTCTGTTGTTGAAACTATTTTTTTAATCGCTTTTTTTGCAACATCTAGACGCGTTCCGCCACGACCCCCAATAGTCGATTGAAAAGCTAAGCTATAACTAAATTCTCTAACAGCATAATTTGAAGTATCAGCGACAAAAACTTTACTATTTTTATCTGTCCCAATACCCCAAGGGTAGTAGAAAGGCCCATTCGTTCTTGCATAATTTCCACCATATTTTCCTAAATAAGTTCCTGAGCTATTAAATTTTTGAATACGGTGATTATAATAATCAGCAACATAATAATTTCCATTTTGATCTGCAGCCACATCCATAGGATATCTAAAATACCCATTAGATGATGAGTAGCTTCTGCCACCAATATATCTTGAAAAGCTTAAACTCCCATTTCCTGAAATATTAAATTCAGTAACAGAGTGTCTCCAATAATTAGCGCTAACTAATTTTGTCCCAGCCGCGTTAACATCCATGCCCAAAGGGGCAATTGAACTATTGTAATATGATCTTTGGTACCTCGCTCCACTAGCAAGAGAAGAATAAGTGTCTATTCGGTAGTAACTATAATGTCCAACAAAGATGTTATTGTTTGTAACCGCAATACTGTAAGGGTAAGACCTTGAAAGGCTAATGGTTCTAACGCATGCTCCGTTTGATTTATTGAGTACCACTATTCTTCTGTTGTAAAGATCAGTGACATAAAGATAGTTTCCATGAAGGGCAATACGATAAGAATACCTCCATTGATTGCAACCAGATCCATATCCTCCACCAATGGTTCTTACAAAGGCACCAGAGGAATTAAAAACTTTAATCCGGTGATATGAATATTCCAAGGCATAAACATTGCCCGTAGCTGAATCGCTAACAACATCAAAAGGGTTATAAATTTGAACTGATGACTGAACATACGAACCCATCGACCCTGAATTATCTAGCATAATTAAGATATTGGCAGGTACATTCGCTGTGCCAATACCTGGAGGTGGATTTTTAGAAAAACTGGTAGTTGTTCCTAATAAAACAAGACCAATAAATATAAAAATTATTTTTGCTCGTCTAACCATTTTCCAATTTTTTCTGCATAGGCAATGACTTTTTCTTCATAAAGTTTAGGAGTAAGTTCAAGTATTTCAATTTTTCTACCACCATGAACATTAACAGAAATAAAAGTTACCGTTTCATCTTTTAAATTCCAATATTCTTTTCCTCTCCAGTCTTCTCGCTTTAAATCTTGAGGTAAAATAATTTTTCCATATTTTTTTTCGGTAAAATCCATTAAGGCAGTATCATTCATTCCAAATCGTTCTAAGAAAATTTGACTGAGTTTTTCATCAATAAATAGATAATTGATTGTTGTTCCAAAAAGATCTTCATTTTCAGGACATAATTCTTGAATAGGAACAACATATTTTTCTCCTCCAAAATTATCTTTAAAGGTTGGGGCAAAAATATTGAGTTTTAAATCTTGAGTTTTTTCACCATATTGAATCCTTTTAAAATCACAAGCTTTGGCTGATGAGAAGGATATTAAAAAACATAATATCAAATATGAGAAAAATTTATTCATTTGATAATAGCTACAACACTATCAAGCGCTACGATAGTATCATCTTCTCCCTTTCCACATGAAAAAATACTGTAATAATAAGCATTTGCAGAGCCCTGATTTTTATAAGAAGTTCCTACAGCCGCACTCGACCCTGTACCTGAACTGCTTGATACACTTTTGCTTGTTTGTGTATTTGTTGATCCGTTTGACTGGGGAGCAAAAGTGATAAAGTAGTAATATCGATATTTTTGTAGTTTAGTATGCTCTTCAGATCCTTTAGTTGCACTAATCAAGTTATCTAAAGTGCTTTCGCTTGATCTATTGTTTAATCTGTAAACATTGTTTGGATCTAAAGACTTAAATAGAGAGGGTGTACACCAATTATTATTATTTGGATTGTTCCATTTGGTAACACTTGTAGGCAGCGATGAGGTTGAAATGCTTTCTAAATATTTTTTAGCTTCTGCTATTCCAGTTTCAGCTGCATAAAAGGTTTGTTGTGTATAATCTTTTTTTGTATTTTGGGAATGGTCATTTGATGACACAAGCACCAATGTAACACCCATCATGCTCATAATGACAAGCATCAGGATACTAAGTGCGATTGCAAATCCTTTTTCATTTTGTCTATTTTTAATTTGTTTTTTTTTCATTTAATTTTTTACAATATTTCTTGGATAAATTGAGACAAAGAAATCTTCACAATGAAAGTTATCTTTGCAGGTCACTTTATTATTATCGCTCGTAAATATTTTAGGAACATTTACTTTGCTAATTTTATTTGGCGATCTTACCACTATAAAAGTTTCAACGGTTTGAGCCTGACTTGATTGACTAGAATTAATTTTGTTATTAGAGGCATTTCTCATTACAAATTGTAAATCCATAATATAATCAGAAACTTTTTCATAATTATAACCTCCAAGAGAAGAGTTGGTGCTCCACGCGGCTCCCGTCCAAATAAATCTAGCTTTTTCTAAATAATAATGCTCATCAGCATTATTTGTTTTTGCTAAACGATATCCAATTTTAACTCTTTCATCTTTGTTATAGTCATAAACAATTTCTATAGTATCTGGACCATTTGATTTATCTGATACTGTAATAATATTTCCACTCACATCACCCCACTTGCTATTAAAATCTTTGTAACCAGCCATTCTGATATCATTTGTAATAATAGACAGAGCCGTTCTTGCATTTTGACTAATGACGGACCTATCCATGATGCCTTGGTAACTATTTTGAAATGTATTGTAGGTAAAAAACATAGCGGCCATAACGACGGTACTAACCACAATGGCAATTAAAATTTCAATTAAACTTAAGCCCTGGTTGTTTTTCATTTTTTTATGATAACTCCAAGGTACTTTCGTTGCTTGCCATCTTTATTTTTGATATTAATTCTTGCTGAAAAACGATCTGCATTTTCACCAATAATTGTTTGCTTTTGATCTTTACTTTTACAGTTATCAATCATGTCTTTAAATTTTTCATTCCATTTGTTTCGTCTTAAATCGTATAAATTCTGCCCACTATTGTTGTTATAACTGCAAGTTTGTGAGTATTGATATTTTTTGGCATTAGAAGGATCTGCCATCATATCTTCAGCCATCATTTCAGATAAAAAATTTAATTTGGTTCGATCAATAGATGAGTCAATCGAATTTATTGCATAAGACGTAAGCTGATAAACAGATAAAAATCCTATAGCTACAATCACCACAGAAACCAAGGCTTCTATTAAAGTAACTCCTTTATTATTATCTTTGTAATACCCAGTTTTTTTGCGCTTCATTATATTTATAAACCTCATAATTTCCTAAACGATTCCAATCTACTCTATAAGTTGAGTTATTATATGATGTACCGCAGGTTGCTCCAGTATTGTTCCCGCTATTACAAAAAATCAAATTATTATCTGAAAAAGTGTGAACTCCCTCTTTTGAAATACAAAGAGGCGATGATGATTTTGAACTTTTTAAGTCTTTATAGGTATTTGATTTAATCGGAGGATTACTTAACCAGCTTCCAGCGGCATTACAATTCTTGTTGCTGTTAAAAAGTTCTTGAGATCGATATTTAACACTAGCGCTAACTCCATTAGCACTATTGCTTCTGAAGTCTAAAATACCCATAGCATAAGGTCCATTGTAAACTTCATTTTTTACTTCATCAATCATCACTAAAATATCATAAACCGCACTTCTCGTTTCTCGTTCGACCAAATAATTTCTTAAATTAGGAAATGCCATTGCTCCGATAATTCCAATGATGGCAATGACAACGAGTAACTCGACTAAAGTAAAAGCTTTGCTTTTATTCACTTCCTGGATTATCAATTTCACCTGTTGCTACCAGTCCTTCAATAGATTTTTCCATCGTGATCATTCCTTCACGTTGAGCCGTCTGCATTACAGAAGTAATTTGATGAATTTTATTTTCACGAATTAAATTTTTTACTGGTGCATTTGCAGTCATCACTTCAAAAGCACCCACACGACCTTTGCCATCTTTTTTTTTAAATAGTTTTTGAGTTACCACCATTTTTAAAGATTGGGCAATTTGAGCTCGAATTTGTGGTTGCTGATCAGAAGGAAAGACATCAATGATTCTGTTAATTGTATCTGGCGCTCCACTGGTGTGCAAAGTTCCAAAAACTAAATGCCCTGTTTCAGCTGCCGTTAAGGCAAGCGATACAGTTTCTAAATCTCTAAGCTCACCAACGAGAATAACATCAGGATCTTCTCTAAGCGCAGCTTTTAATGCCGAGGCAAAGTTTTTAGTTTGTTTACCTACTTCTCTTTGTGAAATGATACTTTGTTTATCAAGATGAACATATTCAATTGGATCTTCAACAGTAATAATATTAGCTTTTCTGTTTTCGTTAATTTCATTAATAATAGCTGCAAGCGTAGTGGATTTTCCTGAACCCGTAGGCCCAGTCACTAATACCAAACCTTTATGTTCATCGAGTAGACTGAATAAAATTGGTGGTAAATTTAAATTATCCATTTTAGGAATTTCAGTTTCAATTTTTCTCATCACCAGAGCAGGGCCTTTAAAAGTATTATAAAAATTAGCCCTAAATCGTTTGTCATCAATCACAATAGCGCAATCGAGTTCATTGGTGTTTTTAAACTGATCTACCTCTTCTTTTTTACAGTTACTTTCTAGAAAACTAAGAATGTTTTTTTCTGTAATTTTAATATCTGGAATGGTTAAAACTTCACCAAGTTCACGGTAAGCAAAATTACCACCTGATCTTAGATGGTAATCAGATATATTTTTGTTGTTATAAAGTTCTTTAATTTTTGTTAAAAAATCCATAATTTATTATCGAATTTAGCTTATCTAGTTATCATTAGCATTTATCATTAATGAGAAAATAATAGTATATATTTAGCACATTTGATACAACCTATTAGGGAAAAAAAATTTCACTATGGATTTTAAAAAATTTAAAAATATTAAGTTTAACACCAATATTCCAACGCTTAATTTTCAAAAATTAGGAAAACGATTTTTGGATTTTAAAAAGAAAAATAAGGATTTAGCTCAAACAGGCGAGCATAAAAAAAAGTCTGACTTTATAAAAAATTTAAAAGAACAGTTCTTAGGCAAAATTAGCAAATCAAGTTTAGCTGGTGAAGAGATCATAGGGTTAGATATTTCAAGAGACGCTATTCGAGTAGCGCAAGTTTCCAAAAATAAAAACGATGACTGGGTTCTAGAAAAATATTCTACACGTTCACTTGATCCAATTAAACTTGGAGAAGATATTGTTGAGAATAAAGATTATTTAGCAGAAGAAATTGGTAACGCTATTTTAAATGCAAAAATTACTGCAAAAAATGTTGCCATCTCCATTCCTGTTACCAGCGCCATTATTAGAGTTGTAACCAGTCCATTGATGTCTGAAGAAGAAGTAAATAGTGCAATAGAAACAGATTCACTTTGGGAAAACTTAGTTCAATTAACTGAAAACTTAAATGACTACAGTATTTTTCATCAGGTAATTAATCGAGATACCAAATCCAATACTATGGATATTTTATTCGTTGCATCAAAATTATCTGACGTAAACGCTTATTCTAACATTGCCAAAAAAGCAGGTCTTAATCCTGTAATTATGGATGTGAGATGTTTTACTTTAAAAAATGCACTTGATAACATCTATGAAAGTCCAACTGTAAAACAAAAATCTGCTATTCTAGAACTAGGCTTAGATGAAAATTATTTCATCATTGTTCATAATAACATTCCAATTATTACAGATATTTTTTTAAGACCTAACGAAAAAAAAGCTTTTTATGAAATTGATGAAAATAAAAATACAGAAGAAAGTAAAAATGTTATTCGACGATATGGAATGCAAATTAAACAAGCGATTACAGAGTATGAAAGAAAATATAATGCTCAGATTTCAGATGTAAGAGTTGTTAGCGGATTAGATAATATTGAGCCTATTTTAGCGTTATTAAAAAAAGTTTTAATGACTACAAACTTTAAACTTTTTGATCCAATTAAAAGCGTTGTCATTCCAGAATATAATAAAGATAAAATTGCCTTTACAAACAAATCAACCATGACCACAGCGTTGGGTTTAGCCTTTAGAAAGCTTGATGTGTTTGGGTATTATAAATTTGTTACTGCAGTTAAAAATATTAACTTACTTCCAAATCGAGATACCGTGAGACAACAATCTAAAATGAAATTTTTATCTGGCTTTGCACTAAAGGGTGCCGGGATATCAATTGCAGCAATATATTTATTGTTAATAGGAAGTTCAATTTTTCAAATTCAGAGTAATAAATCAAAATTAGAAAGATTTGATAGTGTAGAACAAGAATTTAATAAAATTAATAAAGATTTTTTAAAGTTATCTAAAGAGAGAAAAGAAATGGCGGCTTCATTAAATCTTGGAAAAAAAATAAAATCCAATCAGGCGATATCTTTCCTCACCCTGGCTCAAATTTCGCAAAGTGTTCCTCCTGGGGTTTCCTTTTCAAAAATCCAATTTAATGGCGAAGAGGATATTGTTATTCAGGGCAACGCCCCATCAGACCAGGATATATTAGTTTTAATAGGTAATTTAAATAAGCAGTCATATATCCAACAAGCTTCTTTAGCCTCAATGAGTGTGGCGGAACAAAATTCACAAAAAAAAGGATTTATAGTGAATTGCAAAATTAAGAAGAGGCAGTCATGAACCTTAATATGGATTTAAAAAATATAGATATTTCAGATTTATCTGAAAAAATTAAAAATCAACTTAATCAGCTTAAAGAGCCTAAAAATGCAAAAAAATTTGGTATTTACTTTGTATCCATTGTCCTCTTTTTAATGCTCTATTATGTTATGATCAAACCAACATTAGATGGTCAAAAAGTAAAAATTGCAAAAATGATTGAGTATGAAAGCAAAACATCTGAGTACAAAAGTAATATTAGCAATTTAAATGCCCAGGTTGAAAAACTGAGACCTCAATATTTAAAAAATACAAAATTATTTCACAGCAAAAAAGAAGTTGAAGATTTATATCAAAGCATCAGTAACTATGCTCTTGTTAACGGCTTAACTATATTAAACCTAAAAAAGACGGAAGCAGTTGCTATAGCAAAGAATAATCAAGCCAATAATAATAACGATAAAAAAAATGTATTGTATTATAAAATTCCAGTCGACTTTCAAATTAGTGGAAATTTTATTGGTTATTTAAAATTTAGACAGTCACTTTCAAAATCCAATAAACATATTAATTTTGAAAAAGAGCAAATTTCAATTATTCAAAAAAATTCATCGGGTGCGATTTTAGCCGATGGAACCATTTCAATTGTAGGACTTCCAAATGAATTTAATTAAAATTTTAAATTTTTTATTTTTGTTATTTTTTTCTTTAAGCGCAAGTGCAGATAATCATAATTTAGATTTAAATAAAAATACATCGGTAACAACAAGTAAAATTGAAACTGAAAAAACAGTCAAGCAAGAAGCAAAAAAAGAAGAAACTTTAGAAGATGAATTAAATAATGTTCCGCTGAATAATCCATTTGGAGGTGGTGTAAGTTCGAACGGTGGATCAGTGGAGCAAAGTGGTAACAACAGTCAAACCAACTCTATTTCAGCACTCCAAGGAAGAAAACTGGTTGGGATAATTGAAAGTTCCAGAAAAAGATTTGCATTATTTCAAAATGCAAATGGTTCCATACAAATTATTTCTGAAAATGATTATTTAACAAAAAATCTTTTTATTAGAGAAATTGATAATGAAATTGTTTTAATTGAAGACCAAGATAAAAAAGTTTTTGAAGTAGCATTTAATAATTTTATCAGACCGATGGAGGGTAACTAAATGAGTTTTAAACATGTGATCTCATTATTATTGTTATCACTCATGGTTATCTCGTGTGCCCCAAAGAAAAAAGAGTCTATCATGAAAAGTAGTGAAAAGATTCTTGAAGAAGGAAAAAAAGGCATGGATGAGATGGTTAAAAAAGGCCCAAGACCATTTGAACCCGATTTTCAAACTAGAGAAACAAAAAGAAAAGTAATTACTTCAGAAGAGGTTAGAAATTATGTGACGATTTCTGAAGATTATGCCAATCTTAAACAAAACGTTTCATTAAATTTTAATAATTTAGATTTTAGATATGCCATGATGTCTCTTGGAAAAATTGGTGGAATTAATATTTTAGTTGGAGACGAGATTACAGGAACAATCTCAGCGAAATTAGATGATGTACCCTGGGATAAAGCTTTCTATGCTTTATTAGATATGAAAAGTTATGCTGCAGATATTGATATACCCGCAGGTTTAATAAGGGTACATTCTCCAGATAAATTAACCCAACAAGAAACGTTTAAGTCACAAAGAGCAGAGGCTTTAAAAAAGAAAATAGAACTTGAAGAGACAGTGGAACCGATTGTATCGGAAATATGGAGATTATATTACATAACCCCCGATCAAGCTAAAAAAACACTTGAGGATTTATTTGCAATTGGATCAGGGGCGTCAGAAACAGGCGGAGCAAGCGCTGGTATTCAAACTGTTGGATCATTAAAAATTACAGTAGAAAATGTAACAAGGTCAATCATTGTAAGGGGTAGAAAGCCTGATTTGGATGTTGTTGATAAAGTAATAAGAGAGATAGATGTTAGAACAAGACAGGTTTTAATAGAAGCGTTTATTATTGAAGCAAGTGATGATTTTGAAAGAGCATTGGGGTCTAGAATTGGTGCTCAAACAGTGTCTGATAGAGGAAACAACAATACGACAGTTGGAGGAGTTGCAGGAGGAGCAGGCACACCATCCCTTGGTTCTTCAACAGGCTCTATTGGTAATTTTGCAATTGCAAGCGCAACAAGTGGAATTGGAATAATCAAAACCATTGGAGCTACAACTTTAAAATTAGAATTAACTGCATTGGAGACAGAGGGTTTAAGTAAAACTTTATCTAATCCAAAAGTCTTTACCTTAAATAACCAGCAAGCAGTTATAACTCAAGGTCAAGAAGTTCCATATACCGTCACTTCGGACGGAACAACTTCAGTCGAATTTAAAGAAGCTGCATTAAAATTAGAAGTCACTCCAAGTGTTGTTGGGGATGGAAATGTTTTATTAGATATAAAAGTAAATAATGACTCTGTAGGAGTTGCAACAGGTGATGAACCACCAATAAATAAAATGGAAATTGTGACAAAACTATTAGTCAGTGACGGCGATATTGTTGTGATTGGTGGAGTTAAAAAAAATACCAATTCTATCTCAGAATCAAGAACACCGGGTCTTGGCAGAGTGCCTGTTTTAGGAAATTTGTTTAAAAGTAAATCAAAGACTAATAATCTTGATGAGCTTTTGATTTTTATTGCACCTAGGGTAATTTAATATGTTGAATATAGATAGAAACAGCGATCAAAATCTGATCAACATGCTGTTAGATCATCAGGTTTTAAAAAATGAAGACTTAGAAAAAATTGATAAATTAAGTTCTGAACTTGGAAAAAGTAAAATTGAAACTTTATTTGATTTAAAAATTACAAGCGAAATGAATGTTTTAAAACTTTTATCTTCAAATTTTTCCTTACCGATTGTTGATCTTAAAAGCTATAAATTAAATAACGAGTTAAAACAGATTGTTCCTATTAATTATATAAAAGGTAATTTTTTAGTCCCCTTTGAGATCGATGGAAAGGTTATCAAGATTGCTATTTCAGATGGATCAAAATTAACTTTAATGAAAAATCTCAAAACTATTACACAGATGGATCCCGAGCTCTACGCAGCTTCAGTTTCAGATATTTCTAATTTTATAAAAAATTTAGAACCTGGTGAAAAAATAAAAAAGAAAAAAAGTAATGGAGTCTCAAATCTTGAAGATATTGATCTTGAAGAAAATAAAAAAGAAATTGAAGAGATTACGGCAATCGAAAATGAGTCTGAGGTAATTAAATTTGCAAATAATATTATTGGTGAGGCAATTTTAAAAGGAGTGAGTGACATTCACATCGAACCTTACAAAAAAACAAGCCGAGTCAGATTTAGGTTAGATGGTATGTTACAGAATATGGACCAGTATGAGAGCTTTTTACATGAAAATTATAATGCCGTTGTCACACGAATTAAAATTGTTAGCAAACTCGATATTGCAGAAAGGCGAATTCCTCAAGACGGAGCAATTTCATTTAAGCTCAAAAAAGAAAATATAACAAAAGAGGTTGATCTAAGGGTCTCTATTTTACCCACCAATAACAATGAACGAATTGTGATGCGTATTTTAAATAAAGACGCGGGTGAAAAGAAGTTGGATGAATTAGGGTTTGAAGATGAGGATTATAATAAATTAAGAAAAGCAATAAGTTCACCCCAAGGTATGATTTTGGTGACAGGACCAACTGGAAGCGGAAAAACAACAACTTTATATAGTATTTTAAAGGATATTAACAAACCCGAGCTAAATATTTTAACTGCTGAAGATCCTGTTGAATATGAAATGGATGGAATTGGTCAAGTGCAAGTCCGAGATGATATTGGCTATACATTTGCAACAGCGCTTCGGTCTTTCTTAAGACAAGATCCAGAGGTTATTTTGGTTGGAGAGATTAGAGATAAAGACACGGTTGATATAGCTTTAAAAGCTGCTCTTACTGGACACTTAGTTTTCAGTACCATTCACACTAATGACGCGCCTAGTACGATTACACGTTTACAAAATATGGGAACTCCCAACTATTTAATTGCAGCAGCTTTGTCTTTAGTCATGGCACAACGACTCGCTAGAAAAAACTGCTCAGATTGCAAAGAGATTGATGAAAGTTTAAATCCAAAATTACTATCTTCAATTGGCTTAACCCCAGAACAAGCTGCTAGAGCCAAAGTTTACAAAGGTAAGGGTTGTGAGAATTGTAATGGTACTGGATATAAGGGCAGAATGGGAATTTACGAGATTTTAGAAATTACCAAGGAACTCAAACAAGCTGTACTGAATAATGCTGGTCAAGAAGAGTTAGTCACTCTTGCAAAAAAACAAGGTTTTAGAACAATGCAAGATATGGGTAAAGAAATGTTGTTAGCAAGTGACTTATCCTTTTCGGAGTATGAAAGAGTACTCACTGTTTAGATGCTATCATTTCAATACAAGGGCATTTCACAAGGTAAATATGTTGAAGGCGATATCGAAGCTATTAATGAAGAAGATGCAGCTTTTAAGTTAAAAAATCAAAAAGTTATCATCACTAAACTTCAAAAAAGTAAAAAAAAGAAAGAAGTAAAAGACAAGAAAGCCAAAACCAGTTTTTCTTTTGGAAGTGGCGTTAAGCCAAAAGAAATTATGATTTTTGCAAAACAATTCTCCACTATGATTAAAGCAGGACTTCCAGTTTTAAACGCTTTGCAAATGCTTGAAGATCAAACGGAAAGTCCAAATATGAAAAAAATTATTGCAAGTATTAAAAGTGATTTGGAATCAGGTGTTGGGTTGTCAGCATCATTTGAAAAACATCCAAAATCATTTGACAATGTATTTGTCAACTTAGTTAAAGCAGGAGAATCTAGTGGTAAACTTGATATATTCTTTGAGCGAATAGTAATTGCTTTAGAAAAAAGAGAAAAAATTAAATCTCAAATTAAAAGTGCTTTATTTTATCCAGCGGTTTTATTTTCTGTAGCCATTTTGGTTACGGTCTTTATGTTAATTAAAGTTGTTCCTGTATTTGTTGAAATGTACAAAGGCATGGGTGTTGATGTTCCAGCACCAACTGCTGCAATTATGGCGGCAAGTGATTTTATGAGATCTCCTTCAGGTGGAGGGTTGTCAGCAATAGTTATAATAAGTTTTATTTTTTTGATGAAATATTTAATTGCTAAAAATTATAATGTTAGGAAAAAATGGCATCAATTCACTTTAAAACTCCCCATCTTTGGAAATTTAATTTTAAAATCTGTCTTAGCTCGAATTTCTCTGGTACTTGGAAATTTAAGTTCAGCAGGAGTAAACCTATTAGAAAGTATTGATATTGCAAAATCTGTCACCACAAACACAATTGTAATTGAGGCATTAGAAAATATTAAAAAAGGAGTTTTTTCCGGTTCAAGATTAACTGAATTGTTTTTTAAAGAAAAAATATTTCCACCTACATTTAGCCAGCTAATCAGTGTTGGTGAGCAAACGGGTAGCTTAGATGCCATGTTTGAATCTGTTGCAAAATATTATGAAGAAGAATTTGACCAGGCCGTTGCAAACCTATCAAGTTTAATCGAACCCATTATGATTGTGTTTATGGGTATTACAGTCGGGGGCTTAATGATTGCAATGTATGCCCCAATTTTCAATGTGGGTGCAATTATTGGCTAATTTCATTAAAATTTAATTAATTTTAACTTGCCTTTTTTCTCAAAGAAGAGATATTTTGTTAAAATTTAAATTTAAATAAACTGAGGGAAAAATGAAAAAAAATAATAAAGGATTTACGCTAATTGAATTACTAGTCGTAGTTGCAATTATTGGTATTCTTGCTGCAGTAGGGGTTGTTGCATACAACGGTTACACCGCTTCAGCTAAAGCATCTGCAACTAAATCAAATCAAGCGTCTATTGTAAAATATATCGCTGCAGAAGTTCAAAAATGTAGTCTTGGAGAAACAACTGCTATGAGTGGAAATTTAACCTGTAGTGGGAAAACAGGATCATCGGTAGTCACCGCAGCTGTTACTGCTCTTGGAGATTTTAAAAATCCATACTCAACAGGTAATAATGCTGTAACTAACGGCGGTAATAATACTGCTGATACAGATGTTGGATATGTTAGATTAAGCGCATCAGGAAACACTATTACAATTAAATCTTGTAATAAAACTGCATGCAGCACAGCTGCCAACCAGCAGTCTAGTACTGTAGAGGTTGAGTAGTTAATCATCTCCTCAAGTTTATTTTAAATAACTAGGAGTTCATGAAGGATAAAGAAAAAAAAGCCTTTACTTTAATTGAGCTCCTAGTTGTTGTTGCTATTATTGGTATTCTAGCTTCAGTAGGAGTTGTTGCTTATAATGGTTACACATCAGCCGCAAAGATTAATGCTACAAAACAAGCATATAAAATGGCTGAAAAAAAATTAAATTCAGTTATTGCGGCTTGCAAGAATGGGATTGGTCTTAAAATGCTATATAGCGGAAGAGAATGTACAACTACCTTAAATGGTGATCAGGCTGCATGGGAAACTTATAATCATATGACAAGAGCTTATAATAAAAATCCTTATGATAGTTCGGTCAAAGCTACCGAATGGAATCAAAGTGATGGAATAGCTTACTGTCCTCCTAAAAAACCACCCAAAGGACAAGTCAAAATTGGTTATGGAGAAAAAGGAAATATTAATTATTGTCGAATGGGCGGAGGTAACATGTCTTGTATTTATGCAAACATAGGTAATAAAGATGGCTCAGATGAGTATTTGTACAAAGAATTTAATCTTTGTGATTTTTAAATAAATGAAGCAAGGTTTTACACTTATTGAATTGTTAGTTGTGGTTGCCATCATTGGAATTATTTCAGCAATTGGGGTGGTAAGCTATAATGGTTACAAAAGTTCGGCTGCACTTAAATCAGCTGAAAATTCATTAAGTTCAATTTATTTAGCTCAACAAGAGTATAAAGCTTCAGCTGGAACTTATTATAATGCTGGATGTTGCTCAACTAGTACAACGAGTAATATTACAAATAATTTATTTAATCAGGTCGACAATTTATCAAAACAAGATTTTTATTTTGGCAACACAGTTAGTGGAGACACTTTTAGATTAACAGCTAGAAAAAAAGATAATAGCTGTACAGTTGTCTTAGATGAAAAAAATAATTTCTCCTATTCAGGTTCTGGCTGCTAAAAAATAGTTACTCATGAAACAAATCGCAATTATTGGTGCAGGCTTTTCATCAGCTGTGCTTTGTAATTATTTAAATGAAAAAGATATTATCATTTTTGAAAAAGCAAGGGGACCTGGGGGAAGGTCTTCAACAAGAAAAGTTGATGGTGTTGGTGTTTTTGATCATGGACTTCAATACATCTCTCCAAAAAGCAGTGAGTTTTTAGAATTTGTTAAAGAGTTAAAATCAGTGAAAAGATGGGACGGGGACTTTGTTGAGATTGACGGAAAAATTACAGTTCTCGAATCCACTGAAAAATTTATTGGCAAGACGGGTAATAATGATTTTGTTAAATCATTAATTCAAATCGAAAATTGCCATTTTAAAACAAGAATTGAAAAATTAGAGTTTTTACAAGATCATTGGAAGCTTCATGATGAACATGGAAAAGAGCACTTAGCTAAACAAGTGATTTTAACGTTACCTCAAGAACAGACGAATGAACTCGTTAAAGATTTAGATATTGGATTTCAGATCACAGAAAATAAAATGAAGCCCTGCTTTACCGTGATGCTAGGTCTAAAAGAATCTCCCATCTTTAGACATTCTGGTTACGTCTTGAATAATTCTATTGTTTCATGGTGTGCAAACGAAACCTCAAAAAATAGAACTCTTAATAATAAAGATTTAACCTTATTAACCTTGCAGACGACTGAGGAATATGGATTTAATAACTTTGAAAAATATAAAGAAAACAAAGATCAAATATTAAATGAAATCGTAGGTGAATTTTTAGATATTTTTAAAATTGATGATTCTGAAGTTGTTCATAAACAAGTTCATGGCTGGCTTTATGCCTATTCAGACCCAGTCAATTCTGAAGTTTTTATAAATAAAGAAAAAGGGATAGGGATTACGGGTGACTGGTTTACAGGAGGACGGGCTGAAAACTCATGGAAAAATGCAAAATTGTTAGCTGAAAAGCTAAGTCATTAAAGATGGGAAACGAACCCATTTGACAAAACGAACCCAAATTAACCCCACAACTATTGCGTTATTGTAATCCCATAGGTAAAAGATAGGGTAATTTCATACGGGAGAGACTGTTAAATCAGCACCGAAGGAGCAACGCCCAGGAAACTCTCAGGTAAAAGGACCGTATGTAAAATAAACTCTGGAAAGCGGACAGGTGTCCCACCG
>Ga0209653_1001573_pt1 | contig 18029 bp, 15 predicted proteins | sample SaaInl6LU_22_DNA_FD_184644 | JGI IMG/M metagenome (GOLD analysis project Ga0209653, IMG submission 184644) | Marine microbial communities from expanding oxygen minimum zones in the Saanich Inlet - ESP_116LU_22_DNA (SPAdes) (version 2) | ecosystem: Environmental > Aquatic > Marine > Intertidal...
CCGCTTCGGTCAAAATTCGCACCACATCTGCCTGAATGTCCCCAAGCGCCATTTTACCCTCACCCGTCACCAAATGAAAAAGAGCGGGCCAAAGCCCGCTCTTTCCCTAGCAGATAATCCGTGAGGATTAGAAGCTGAATGTCAGACCGAAATCTGCTGTATTGCAGTAGACGCAGTATACACCAATTTGAACAAAACCGCCCGCGCAATAGCATAGAAATTGTAGGCTGATTATTATAATGACAATTATTCAGGTTTTTGGCTTGACGGGGGGCAGTCTCGTTTATATTACGCGGGCCTCAGGCGGGCCCGTAGCTCAGTGGTAGAGCAGTTGACTTTTAATCAATTGGTCGGAGGTTCGAATCCTCCCGGGCTCACCATAAAAATAAGTGAAAAAATTCATGACTGGGCCTGAATTTATAAATTCAGCGAGACACTCAGCAAGACAAAATGGCGTGGAATAGCGTAATTTGACGTCAAATTGCGACCCACCGTTCTACGCGCGCGTGGCTGCGTGTTTGCTCCCGCGCGCGTGCGCGTTGCTCCCGACCGATGAGCTATCCTACTCTCCTGCTTGATCGACCTATGGGCAAGGGTCCAAGGATGATCTGGACCATCGCTGGTGCGACGTCGCAGCTTTTTCAATAGCGTTGTCCAGCGTGACTTCTTCCGTAAACCCATAGCCCATCAAGGTTAGTTTTAGACTGCCACAGCGTTCATCAACAACGCCAACCAGATAACACTCAAGATCGCTCCAGATCATGTAGCGATGAAAATCCCCGGATTTTCCAATGGGAAAACCCGGGTTTTCCCACAGGCGACACGCATGTGTCGCGCCTATTCCACCGCTTTTGTCTGTGCCATGGCCTCGCGCTGGGCGTTCTGCCAATCGGGCGCAATCCAAGGATCGAGGTTCTCGGACGCCAGGGGCGCGCGGCCAAGGATGTGATCGGCCGCCTTTTCGCCCACCATGATCGAAGGCGCGTTGAGGTTGCCATTGGTGATCTGGGGAAATACCGAACTGTCGGCCAGGCGCAGCCCATCGACGCCGATCACCCGCGCCTCCGGGTCGACGACCGCCAAAGGGTCGTCGGCACGCCCCATGCGACAGGTGCCGCAAGGGTGATAGGCGCTTTCGGCATGGTCGCGGATGACGGCATCCACGGCTTCATCGCTTTGCGCCTCCGCCCCCGGCTGGATCTCGTGATCGACGAAACCCGCCATCGGTTCGGTCGCGAAAATCTCGCGCGTCAGCCGTATGGCGGTGCGGAACTCATCCCAATCCTCGGGGTGGGACATGTAGTTGAACAAGATGCGCGGGGCTTCGCGCGGATCGGCCGAGCGCAAGCTGACCGCGCCCCGGCTTTTCGAGCGCATGGGCCCGACATGGGCCTGAAACCCGTGGCCTTGGGCCGCCGTCTTGCCGTCATAGCGCACGGCGATGGGCAGGAAGTGATACTGGATATCGGGGTAGGAAATGCCCTCGCGCGACCGGATGAAGCCGCAAGCCTCGAAATTGTTCGATGCGCCCAAGCCCTTGCGGAAGAACAGCCATTGCGCACCGACCAGCGCCTTGCCCCAGAGCGACCAATAGGGCGCAAGGCTGACGGGTTTTGTCGCGGCGAACTGGATGTAAAGCTCCAGATGGTCTTGCAGGTTTTGGCCCACGCCCGCGCGGTCGGCGATCACGGGGATGCCGTGGTCTGCCAGATGCTGGGCAGGGCCGATCCCGCTTTGCATCAGGATCTTGGGGGAGTTGATCGCACCTGCCGACAAGATCACCTCGGCACGCGCGCCGATCACCTGACCGCCGACAAGCCGCACGCCGGTGGCGCGGCCATCTGCGATTTCGATCCGGTCCACTAGTCCGCGCGCAACGCTGCATTTTCCCGTCTTGAGCGCAGGCCGCAGATAGGCCTTGGCGGCTGACCAGCGTTCGCCCTGCCAGACCGTCATCTCGAAGGCGCCGAAGCCTTCTTGCCGCGCGCCGTTATAGTCGTCGGTCGCGCCATAGCCCGCATTGGCGCCCGCTTGGATGAAGGCATCGAACAGCGGGTTCTTGCGCGGCCCCCGCGTGATGTGAAGCGGGCCGTCATGGCCGCGATAGGCCGCATCGCCCGCATCGCCATGCCAGGTTTCCGCGCGTTTGAAATAGGGCAGCACATCGGCGTAAGACCAGCCGTCCGCTCCCATTTCGGCCCATGTGTCATAGTCATGGGCATGGCCGCGCACATAGATCATGCCATTGATCGAGGAGGACCCGCCCAGCACCTTGCCGCGCGGGCAGGCCATGACGCGGCCGCCCATATGCGGCTCTGGCTCGGTCACATAGCCCCAATCGTAGCGGGACATGCCCATCGGGTAGGACAGGGCCGCGGGCATATTGATGAAGGGGCCCCAATCGCTGCCGCCATGTTCGACGACGATCACGGATTTGCCCGCTTCGGCCAGCCTGTAGGCGATGGCGCAGCCCGCGCTGCCCGCGCCGATGACGACGTAATCGGCTTGCATGGTTTCCGGCATCAATAGGCCGCCTCCACCGGGGTCATGCCGACATAGACGGTCTTGAGCTGGGAATAGGCCTCGATCGCGGCACGGCTGTTTTCGCGCCCCACGCCCGAGCCCTTGACGCCGCCGAAGGGCACTTCGACCGGCGTCAGGTTGTATTGGTTGATCCAGACCGATCCCGCCTCTATCGCGTGAACGACGCGGTGGCCGCGCGCGAGGTCACGGGTAAAGACCGCGCCTGACAGGCCCAGATCGGTGGCATTGGCGCGCGTGATGACCTCTTCCTCGGTGTCGAAGTCGAGGACGGACATGACAGGGCCGAAAATCTCTTCGCGCGCGATGGTCATCTCGTCGGTGACATCGGCGAAAACCGTGGGCGCAACGAAGGCACCGGGCCGGTCGAGCCGCGCGCCGCCCGTAATCAGCCGCGCGCCCTCGGCCTTGCCGATCTCGATGTAGCGCAGGACGATGGCAAGCTGTTCCTCGCTGACCATGGGGCCGAAAGTCGTGGCCTCCTCGCGCGGGTCGCCGATGACGGCGCGGGCCAGACGGGCGGTCAGACGCGCTAGGAATGCGTCCTTGATCCCCCTGTGCACGAAGACGCGCGTGCCGTTGGAGCAGACTTGGCCGGTGGCGAAGAAATTGGCGTTGATCGCGGCCGACACGGCACTTTCCAGATCGGCATCGTCGAAGATGATCAGGGGCGACTTGCCGCCCAGTTCCATCGTGACATGCTTCATCTGCGCCGCCGCCCCGGCATAGACCTTTTTGCCTGTCTCGGCCGATCCGGTGAGCGAAACCTTGGCGACGCGGGCATCCTCGACCAGCGCGCGGCCCACGCTTCCCGCCCCTTGGATCACGTTGAAGACACCGGGCGGTGCGCCCGCCTCGATCAGGATCTCGGCCAGTTTCAAGGCAGATAGCGGGGTTTGTTCGCTGGGCTTGAAAACCATCGTGTTGCCGCAGACGAGTGCTGGCGCCGCTTTCCATGCCGCGACTTGGGTGGGGTAATTCCACGCGCCCAGCCCCACGCAGACGCCCAAGGGGATGCGCATCGTATAGGCCCAATCGGCCCCGAGCGGCACATGCTCGCCCGTCAGCGTGCCCGCCAGGCCGCCGAAATATTCCAGCGCATCGGCGGCCGATGTGGCATCGGCCACAAGCGTTTCCGAGATCGGCTTGCCGGTGTCGAGTGTCTCAAGCTCCGACAATGCGCGGTTGCGGTCGCGGATGATGTCGGCCGCGCGGCGCAGGATGCGGCCACGTTCCACGGGCATCAGCGCCGCCCATGGCCCTAGGGCCGCTTTGGCGGCGGCAAGGGCCGCTTCGATCACCGCCGGTGTCGCCTCGTGCAGCTTTGCGATGGTGTCGCCCGTGCCGGGAAAGATCACGGGTAGGGCGGTGCCCTCGGTATCCTCGAGATAGGCGCCGTTCACGAAATGGCTGGCTTTGGGTTGGGCTTGCATCATTCCCTCCCTTTCTTTTGGTTCGGGGGCTATTCGCCCCGGGGGTAGCGTTGATTTTCTTCAAGGACATTCAGGTCCATATGGTTGCGCATGAAGCGTTCGGAGGCGGCGCGCAGCGGCTGGAAATCCCAAGGATAATAGGCGCCGTTGCGCAAGCTTTCGTAAACGACCCAGCGGCGCGCCTGGCTTTCGCGGACGGCGGCGTCGAAGGCTTCGAGATCCCAGCGGCCGGCGGCCATGACGCGAAATCGTTCCAGCGTAGCGGCATGGGCGGGGTCATCGGCAAGGTTCACGCGTTCCTGCGGGTCGGCCCCAAGGTCGAACAGCTGCTCGGGGTCGGCGGCGCAGTTGGTGTATTTCCAGCGGTCTTGGCGCAGCCCCACCAGCGGCGTGATGCTGGCCTCGGCGGCGTATTCCATCGCGACGGGGCTGGTCCGGCGGCGGCCTTGGGTCAGCGGCAACAGGCTTTCGCCATCCGTCCAGGGCATGACATCGGCCATCGACACACCCGCCAGATCACACAGCGTTGGGCACAGGTCGATGGTCGAAACCGGGTCATCGACGCGGCGCGGGTCAAGACCGGGGGCCGCGATCATCAAGGGCACGCGGGCCGAACCCTCGTAGAAGTTCATCTTGAACCACAGGCCGCGTTCCCCAAGCATATCCCCATGGTCAGAGACAAAGACCACGATCGCCTCTTGCCGGGTCCGTTCCAGCACGTCCAGCAAGCCGCCGATCTTGTCGTCGAGATAGGAGATATTGGCAAAATAGGCGCGGCGGGACCGGGCGATGTCATCCTCGGCGATCTCGAAATTCCGCCAATCATTCGCATCGAAAATGCGCTGGGCGTGGGGGTCGTGATCCTCATAGGGCAGGGCGGGCACATCTGGCATCAGATGCGCGCAATCTTCGTATAGATCCCAGTATTTGCGCCGGGCGACGTAGGGGTCATGCGGATGGGTGAAGCTGACGGTCAGGCACCAGGGCCGGTCGTCACGCCCCCGCGCAAGGTCATAGAGCTTTTGCTCGGCGGCAAAGGCGACCTCGTCGTCATATTCCATCTGGTTGGTGATCTCGGCCACGCCTGCGCCGGTCACGCTGCCCATATTGTGATACCACCAGTCGATCCGCTCGCCCGGTTTGCGGTAATCGGGTGTCCAGCCGAAATCGGCGGGGTAGATGTCGGTGGTCAGGCGCTCTTCGAACCCGTGCAGCTGATCGGGGCCGACGAAATGCATCTTGCCCGAAAGGCAGGTCTGATAGCCCGCCCGGCGCAGGTGATGCGCATAGGTGGGGATGGAGGAGGCGAATTCCGCCGCATTATCATAGACCCCCGTGCGCGACGGAAGCTGGCCGGACATAAAGCTGGCGCGGGCGGGCGCGCAAAGGGGGCTTGCGGTGTAGCTGTTGGCGAAGCATAGCGAGCGGGCGGCCAAGGCCTTGAGGTGCGGGGCGTGCAGCCAATCGGCCGGGCCGTCGGGAAAGAGCGTCCCGTTCAGCTGGTCGACCATCACGATCAGGATATTGGGGCGGCTCATGGGCGCTGTCCCGTGGCAAGTTCGAGATAGGTCTCGAGCGTGGCGATGGCCGCACCCGCGTCGGGTGGTCCGGCATCGGCCAAGGCGTGGCGGATATAAAGCCCGTCGATCAGCGCCGCTGCCGTGCGCGCCAAGCCGACCGGATCATCGCAAAGCGGGCGCGCGGCATGGATCAAATTGGCGACAAGGCGCTGTTGATAAATGCGCAAAAGCCGCGCGGCCTGTGGTTGGGTTTGGGCCAGCACGTAGAAATTCAACCATGCCGCCACCACCTCGGGCTGGAAATTGCGTCCGCCGAAGCTTGCCTGCACCAGCGCCGAAAGCCGCGCGCGGGGGGTGTGGGCGGCGGCAAGGGCGCGCCGCGCCTCCAGCCCGAATTCGGAAAGAATCGCCCGCATCGCTGCAAGGAACAGATCATCCTTGGAGCCGAAATAATGATGCGCCAGGGCCGAAGAGACCCCAGCCGCCCGCGCGATCTGGCCCATGGTCACATCCAGCGACCCTTTTCGTCCGATCTCGCCAATCGTCGCCTTGACAAGCGCGTCTTTCCGAAGTGCCATCATACCCGTTCGCGGCATGGGGTTCCCTTATTGGTTGCACCGCCGCAAGAAACATGATTTTAATTGACTGGTCAATCAACAAAAAGACCAGAGCAGGGAGATTTCGAAATGACTATCCTTACGCGGACCGCATGCAGCATGTTGGCCTTGGGTTTGAGCGCCGGATCGGCGCTGGCCGGCGGGCATGGCGATTGCAGCACGGTGACGTTTTCGGATGTCGGCTGGACCGACATCACCGCCACCACGGCGTCCACATCGGTCGTGCTGGAGGCGCTGGGCTATGAGACCGAGACCTTGGTTCTGTCGGTGCCCGTGACCTATACCTCGCTCGCCTCGGGCGATATCGACGTGTTCCTGGGCAATTGGATGCCCACGATGGAGGCCGACATCGCCCCCTATCGCGAAGCCGGTACCGTCGACACCGTGCGCGCCAATCTGACAGGCGCGAAATACACGCTCGCCACCAACGCCCATGGCGCGGCGATGGGGATCGGGGATTTCGCCGATATAGCCGTTGCAGCCGATGCGCTGGACAGCCAGATCTACGGCATCGAGCCCGGCAATGACGGCAACCGCCTGATCATGGACATGATCGCGACCGACGCCTTTGGCCTTGGGGGCGCGGATTTCGAAGTGGTCGAAAGCTCGGAACAGGGCATGCTGGCGCAGGTCGCGCGCGCGGTCGATCGGGGCGAGCCGATCATCTTCCTTGCCTGGGAACCGCATCCGATGAACGCCAATTTCGACCTGACCTATCTGACCGGCGGCGATGACTGGTTCGGCCCCGATCTGGGTGGGGCGACCGTCTTTACCAACACCCGCGCCGGCTATGTCGAAGCTTGCCCGAATGTGGGCGCGTTGTTGAACAATCTCGAATTCACCCTGGCGATGGAGAACGAGATCATGGGCGCGATCCTGAATGATGGCGCCGATCCGCGCGATGCCGCGACCGCCTGGATGACGGGCAATCCCGATCTGGTGATGGGCTGGCTTGATGGCGTGACGACCATCGACGGCGGCGATGCGCAGGCGGCTGTGCGCGGCGCCCTGGGCCTGTAACCACGCGATATCCACATCGCTTGAGGCGGCGCGCGCTATCCGCAGCGCGCCGCCTTGTCTTGACGAGGGTCTTCCATGATCAGCCGGATCACCGAATGTGACCAGGGCCTGCCCGATGGCATGGGGCCGCTTGCGCTGTTGTCGGAATGCAAGCTGCGCGTGGGCGATGCCGCCGAGGCGGGCTTTGATTGGTTGCAAGACAATCTTGCCGGGCTCTTCGATGCGATGTCGGCGGTGCTGGAGCTTTTGATCGATCTGATCCTCGCGCTGTTGCAGCAGCCACCGAATACCGGTTGGATTTGGGATCTGCGGCGTTCGGAAATCACCTATCTCTATCCGCCCGATTGGCACCCGATCCTTGTCGGGGCGATCTTTGTCGCGCTGGCGTGGTGGCTGCATCGCGGCTGGCGGGTGCCGGGGCTTTTGGCACTCGGGCTCTTGTTCATTATCAACCAGGGCTATTGGAAGGAAACCACCGAAAGCCTGACACTGGTCTTGTCGGCCTGCGTGGTCTGCATGGGCCTGGGTGTGCCCATCGGCATCGCCGCCGCCCATCGCCCCCGGCTATACGCCGCGATGCGGCCGGTGCTGGATCTGATGCAGACCTTGCCGACCTTCGTCTACCTGATCCCGGCCATCGTGTTCTTCGGCATCGGCATGGTGCCGGGGCTGATCGCCACCGTGATCTTCGTTCTGCCCGCGCCGATCCGGCTAACGCATCTGGGGGTATCTTCGACGCCTGTGGCGCTGATCGAGGCGGCGGACGCTTTCGGCGCCACCCCGCGCCAAAAGCTGTGGAAGGTCGAATTGCCCTATGCGCTGCCGCAGATCATGGCAGGGCTGAACCAGACCATCATGTTGTCGCTGTCGATGGTGGTGATCGCGGCCTTAGTCGGGGCATCCGGGCTTGGCGTGCCGGTGGTGCGCGCGCTGAACACGGTCAACACCGGGCTCGGCTTCGAGGCGGGGCTGATCATCGTGGTCGTGGCGATCTTGCTTGACCGTGTCTTGCGGGTGGGGCGCAGATGACCAAGGCCGTCCGTTTCCACGATGTCTGCATCATGTTCGGTGACAAGCCCGAAGCGGCCCTGGCGCGCGCCGATGCCGGCGACAGCCGCGCGGAGATACAGGCCGCGACGGGCCAGATCCTTGGCGTGCATGGCTGCACCCTGGACGTGGAGGAGGGGGAAATCCTTGTCCTCATGGGGCTGTCGGGCTCGGGCAAATCCACGCTTTTGCGTGCCGTGAACGCGCTCAACCCCGTGGTGCGCGGCCATGTCGAGGTGCGGGTGGGCACGGAGTTGGTCAATGTGACCGAAGCACGGGGTGCGGCCCTACGCCATCTGCGCCAGACGGCGGTGGCCATGGTGTTCCAGCAATTCGGCCTGCTGCCCTGGCGCAGCGTGGCCGAGAACGTGGGCTTTGGCCTTGAATTGGCCGGTCTCCCCGAAGCTGACCGGCGCGCCCGTGTCGCGCGGCAATTGGCGCTCGTGGGCCTGTCGGAGCGCGCGGATGCGCTGGTCGGGGAATTGTCGGGCGGCATGCAACAACGCGTGGGGCTTGCGCGCGCCTTTGCGACCGAGGCGCCGATCCTGTTGATGGACGAGCCCTTTTCGGCCCTCGACCCGCTGATCCGGACCAAGTTGCAGGATGAATTGCTCGATCTGCAACGCGAACTGAAGCGGACCATCATCTTCGTCAGCCATGATCTGGACGAGGCCTTCAAGATCGGCAATCGCATCGCCATCATGGAAGGGGGGCGGATCGTGCAATGCGGCACCCCGCGCGAGATTTTCTCGCAGCCCGCGACGGAGTATGTCGCGGATTTCGTGGCCAACATGAACCCGCTGGGCGTGTTGACCGCGCGCGATGTGATGGGGCCGGGAACAGGCAAGGGCGCGGTTGTGGCGGCCGATACCCCGATCCGTGCGATCCTCGAACGGCTGGGCAAGGACCAAAGCCCCCTGTCCGTGATCGAGGACGGGCAGATCATCGGTAGCATCACAGCCGAAAGCGTGACCGCCCGGCTTGGGGCGTGACGCCGAATTTTCGTACGAATAATTGGGTCTCAGAAAAACGCCTGTAGCCCGGTTTGTGCCCGTCCAAGGATCAGCGCATGGACATCATGCGTCCCCTCGTAGGTGTTCACAGTGTCGAGGTTCTGGGCATGGCGCATCACATGGTATTCCGCCATGATCCCATTGCCCCCATGCATGTCGCGCGCTGCCCGCGCAATGTCGAGGAATTGCGCTCGGTTGGTTACGTTCTGCCTCAAACATTATACGGTTTTTTAGATGGGCTAGAGGCTGAGGGGAGAACGCTGATCTACGACCTCAAATAAAGGTATGGCCGCTGGAGAACTGCGTCCAGTCCGTCAGAGGTTATTAATCCGAATATCTTGTGGCTGAATAGTGTAGCTGGTGCAGGGTATGCAGCTTTTTTCCAGCCTAAGTGATATTTCTGCAAAATATCCTATGGTTAGAATAACCCTACACACCCTACATTTCCTACATTAGTTAAAACCCTCGCTCCTGTGCGGCGGCTGTCTTTTAATCAATTGGTCGGAGGTTCGAATCCTCCTGGGCTCACCAATAGCTAAATATGACGCGTATCTGCTACCCCCAACCCAGACAGTCAGCGGCATTAATGTACGCAGTTTATTTCACGAAAATTGATGTGTTGGCCGGCGTATTTCCCGCCTGGTCGCTCTCAATCCGTTTAAAGTTGATGCCTCCAAACAAAAACTGTAGGTGCAGCCCACTGCCTTGCTAGAGGCTGGGCCTCTGACAAAGCGGATGCGCTCATAGGCTTGCGTCCCCATCGCAGCGCTATGAGCGGGCAGGGCATGATTTCTGATCACACGCCTTAGCGATTGGTCGCGCAGCGTGAGAAACGAGTCGGATTTATCACCATAGAAATCAGAAAAAATCGCATATCTTGACCCAAGGCGCAGCGCAGATCGGGGCAATTGCATTATGTTTCTGTCAGTTTTTGATATTTTCAAAATTGGGATTGGCCCCTCCTCCTCCCATACGATTGGGCCAATGAATGCCGCCGCGCAATTTCTCGACCGCCTGCGCCATGGCACTCGAGAGCCCGGCGCCGGCGAGGTGGCGGCCTTGTCATGTCACTTGCACGGATCGCTTGCCTTTACTGGCAAAGGTCACGCCACTGACCGCGCTGTAATTTTGGGCCTTGCTGGGTTTCGCCCCGATAAACTTGACCCAGACCAGGCGGATAGCGCCATTGCAGCGATCAAATCAGCAGGGCATGTTACCCCTGACGGGCTGCCGCAACTGCGCCTCAACCCAGAGGAAGATATCATCTTTGACTATGGCCCCGCCCTAGTGGGGCATGCCAATGGTATGATCCTCCGCGCTTATGACGCCAACGGGGCGCTCTATATGGAGGAAGTCTTTTACTCCATCGGTGGCGGTTTCGTAATGACCGCGAAAGAATTACAAGCGGCCAAAGCCGCCCGCAAGAATTCACTCGCCGCCCAAAAGGCGGATGCAGGATACCCCTATCCCTTTGGCACAGCTGAAGAAATGTTGATTATGGGGGCAAAGGCGCAGAAATCTATTGCGCAGATGAAATGGGAGAATGAATGCCACGGCGCGCCGCGCGCCGAGGTGCAAAAGCGCCTTGAGGCAATCCGAGATGCGATGCTGTCCTGCATTGAGCGCGGCTTGCGGATGGAGGGTGAATTGCCCGGCGGTTTGCGGGTCAAGCGCCGGGCAAAGGCGATCCATGATCAGTTACAGGCCGAGGCGGGGCGCAACATCACCCAACCCCATACAATCAACGATTGGCTTTCGGTCTATGCAATGGCCGTGAACGAAGAAAACGCGGCAGGGGGCCGAGTGGTTACCGCCCCCACCAATGGGGCGGCAGGCGTGGTTCCAGCAGTTTTGCATTATTATCTAACCCATTGCATCGGCGCGACCGAAAAGGGCGGGTTGGATTTCTTGATGGTCGCGGCGGCAATTGGCGGGTTGATCAAGCATAATGCCTCGATCTCTGGGGCCGAAGTTGGCTGTCAGGGCGAGGTCGGATCAGCCGCAGCCATGGCCGCAGCGGGGCTTTGCGCGGCACTTGGCGGCACCAACGAACAGATTGAAAACGCTGCTGAAATCGCGCTTGAACATCACTTAGGCATGACCTGTGACCCCGTGGCAGGATTGGTTCAGGTGCCCTGCATCGAACGCAACGGCCTCGGTGCGATCAAGGCTGTATCGGCCGCTTCATTGGCGCTGCGGGGCGATGGCACGCATTTTATGCCGCTTGATAATTGCATCGAGGCAATGCGGCAAACAGGCCATGATATGAACCTAAAATATAAAGAAACTTCGCTTGGGGGCTTGGCGGTAAATCTGCCTGAATGCTGAAGCGGATCAGCCGCGCGGACGCACGGTGTCACCTGCCAAGAATTCCGGCGACAATCCGATATCAGCCCCTGAAAGCGCCCGCCCTGCAATGATTTTGGCCGCCTCGCGGCCAATATCTGCGCGGCGGCTGTCCATAGTGGCAATGCGTAAGGGCAGTCCGTCTAGAATGGCAAAGGAATTGAACCCCGCAATGCCAATTTGATTAGGAATATCATACCCCTTTTCCAACAGATAAAGCAGGCCACCCGCCGCGTTCATATCCGTATTATAGTAGAGGAAATCGAGATCAGGGCTGCGGCTTAGCAAATCTTCGGTCATAGCACGGCCTGTGCCAAAGCCCGAGGGGCCTGCATAAAAAATCTTATCCGCCAAGGATAGACCCGCCTCCTTCAGACCATCCTCAAAGCCCTGCTGTCGCTTTTGCGACCGAAAATCGCGCAAAGAACTAGAACCCAGATACCCAATTTTACGATAGCCACGGGCAAGGATTTCTTCGGCCATGGCACGCCCTGCTGCCACATGCGAGATACCCACGCAGGCCGCCACGCTTGGGCCGTCAGTGTCCATCACCTCAACAACAGGAATCCCCGCATTCTCCATCATCTTCCGCGCGGCATCTGTATGTTCCACACCAGCCACGATCAGACCAGAGGGCCGCCACGAGAGCATTTCGAAAATGACTTTTTCTTCCTGCTCCAAATCGTAATTTGAGGTGCCAACAACGGGCTGCAAATCCGTTTCATGCAGACCATCGCCAATGCCCGTAAGAACATCAGGAAAAACCATGTTGGACAAGGATGGGATTACAACCCCAACCAAATTGACGCGGTTCGATGCTAAGGCGCCCGCAATTTTATTTGGCACATATCCCAAAGCGCGGGCCGCTGCAAAAACCTTGCTGCGCGTACGCTCGGAGACATCCCCGCGATTACGCAAGACGCGACTGACTGTCATTTCCGATACCCCCGCCGCCTCAGCCACATCGCGCAAAGTCATCTGGGGTTTACCATCAAAGGGATTACGTCCACGCACTTCTGATATCCTGTCTACGGTCCTCTGGTTGCTCTTGATACGCCGAACCATTCAAAGTTGCCAAGCCTTTGAGGTTTGAATGTCAAGATAAAGCGGGAGATCGCCAAGCAGCGCAGATATCCTTCACATGAGTCACAGCAGCCGTAAACTTAAGTCGAAAAGCTTTGCAGGTGTGCAATTATTTTAATAACAACTAGATTTATTACATAATTTGTATATAAAATAAATCTAAAAATGGATGTATAATATCAACTTTTTTGGCCAGCCAAAAAATGCGCTGGCGAACAACTAGTCGAGGCTCACCATTTTCCCGCGAAAGAATATAAGAGGATCGCCATCTGATTTTTGGAATTTATTTATGTGGGCAACCAAAATCACGTGATCCCCACCATCATAAATATTGGAAATTTCACATTCAAATATCGCTAAGGTGTTGGCCAAAACCGGAACACCATTTTGCCCAAACAAACATTCTAGGCCAGATAACTTATTTTCGGACGGACGTGCACATTGCCACGCAGCCGCCTCATTTTCTTGGCTAAGTACGTTGATGTTAATGGGAGAACCAACTTTTAACCAGCGAGCGCTAATTTGGTTCTTACCAAGTGAAAAAAGGCAAAGTGCCGGATCCATGCTTAATGACGTGAAAGAAGAAACCGTTACACCAGTAGCGCACCCTTCTTCATTGAGCAAAGTTACCACCGTTACACCCGTAGGAAATTGGCCAAATGCATCACGAAGTTCTCGCGGGTCAAAGCCTTCTCTTGCGTCCAACATTTGCTTCTCCATCACTTAACGACTGACCTCTTCATAAACGACTCGACAAATCACTTGAAATAATACTTTTGTATCAATGAAATTACAAAATCGGATAGAAAAAATGCCTGCCCCAAAAATCAGTATCCTCGCGCTCCGATCCTTCATTGCTGTCTACGAGGAGCAATCTTTTTCAAAAGCTGCAGTGCGTGAAAACGCAACCCAATCTGGCATGTCAACTCAAGTCAAAAATCTTGAACTAAAACTGGGCGTAAGGCTACTAGAGCGTGGACGAAATGAATATAGCCTCACCACAGCAGGAAAGATCATTTACCGAGAAGGCCAAGAAATTTTGCATCGTCTGATGCAAACAGAAACAACCATCCTTGAGATGGGACGAAGTGTTTCAGGTTTAGTAAGGCTCGGAATGATCCCGTCCTTAACTAGGTCAGTGTTTATAAAAAGCTTTGAAAAATTTACGGCATGCTACCCGAGTGTGGAAATATCATTGCTCGAGGAATATTCAGGGTCATTAATGCGCCGTGTACTTGATGGCGAGCTCGACTTTGCAATAGTACCATCTGGTGATATCCCGACAGGCCTAACAGCTGATTTTGTCGCACGCGACAGAGAAATGATTGTTAGCTCTCTATCGGCTTTTGACGGTTCCCCCCATCTCTCATCAGTACCATTAAAGGCCCTTTCGGGCGCAAAACTTATCGTACCGAGCAAAGCAAATATTCGTCGTCACCACATCGACTCGGTTCTGGCATCCCATGGGGTTCAAATTTCGGAGCTGGTTGAAATAGACGGAATGCTGGCAACGATCGAACTTTTAGGTCAAAGTGATTGGATGTCAATTTTACCATCCGCAATATGCTATGCCGATAAAGACGGTATACGGAGGAAGTTGAGTATTCTTGTGAACCCCTCGATGGGAGTCGATTATATTATTGTAAAAAAATCAGAGGGTTATTTATCGGCGGCGGCGCGCTTACTATCTGAGAGTATGGTTGAAGGTATACAGGCGTTGCTCAGCGACTGGGATGACCTTTAGCGGGACCATAAAAATAAATAAATTCTCGCATATAAAAAGATAATAACGCGTCGTTAAATTGTATGATCTAAATAACCGACAGTATTAGTTAAAAAATCTATCTAGATGCCGGAGAGGGACATGCGGATTGGAATTGTAGGACTGGGTCAAATGGGTCGAGCAATAGCTGAACGTTTGACCGAAAAAGGACACCCTCTAACGGTCTGGAACAGAAGCCGAAGTAAAGCCGAAGGGTTGGCCGAAACCGTACTAGCTGAGTCACCATATGAACTTGCACAGCGTGTCGACATTATTTTTTCGATATTACGAGACGATAAAGCAATCAATGATGTGTACTTCGGAGAGCAGGGCCTGTGCTCCGGACAGCTGACAGACAAGATTATAGTGGAAATGACTACAACATCCCCGAAACTTGTTGAGAAACTTGCGAGCGATGTAGAATCAAACGGAGGTTCATTTCTTGAATGCCCTGTTGGAGGGACCATCGGCCCTGCGCGCGACGGACAGCTGTTAGGCCTGGCGGCTGGTGAATATCACGTCTTTCAAAATGCCTTGCCAGTTCTGAATGAACTGACGCGCCGCGTGGAATATTTAGGGAAGGCTGGAAACGGTGCCGCCATGAAACTTGCCATCAATTTACCGTTAATGGTCTATTGGGGGGCGGTTGGCGAAGCGCTGTTGAGCGCTACTGCTCAAGGAATTGATCCTGATATTGCAGCATCCATTTTGATGGATAGTTCCGGCGCAATCGGAGCAGCCAAAAAGCGTCTTCCTCCATTATTGGATATGTTAAAATCTGGCGACCCAGGGTCTGTATCGTTTTCTCTAGCAGGAGGAATAAAGGACATGAACCTAATGACGGATTTGGGCCAAAAGCATGGTATATCGACCCAAATAATACAAGCTGCACTGAACAAAGCTAATGTAGCTGCCGATGGTGGATGGGCAGACTACGACACTTCTTTGTATGGTATATTCACGTCTGGGAAAGATTAAAAATGCGGGTAGCTCTTGTAGGGTTCGGATGGTGGGGTCAACATATTGCACGCAGATTGATTGCGAACAAAGATTTTGAACTTGCATGTGTGGTCGAGCCAATGGTGAGCGCTCATGATGCCATACGTGATTTAGGGTTGTGTCCCACGTCAGCCTTTGAGGATGCTTTCTCGTATAACATCGAGGGTATCATTTTAACCTCTCCAAACAACCAGCATGATCTTCAGGTTGAAGAGGCTTTTGATCGAGGGGTGCATGTTTTTTGTGAAAAGCCACTAAGCTTGTCGTCCAAGGGCGCGCGAGCGAGTGTGCGGAAAGCAACAGAAAAAAATTTAGTTCTAGGGATTGGTCATGAGCGAAGATTTGAACCCGCTATAATTGCGTTACGTCAATTGCTTAAGCAAGGCGAATTGGGAACGATAATGCACACTGAGATGGCGTTTTCTCACAATAAGCTTATCGGGCTGGGTGCTGATAGCTGGCGCACATCCAAGGCTATGGCGCCAGCTGCTGGCATGACCCAAATGGGAATTCATTTAACGGATCTTTTAATATCCTTCTTTGGTAAAGTGAAAACAGTGGCTGCGTTTGTTGCAGATAGATCTCTAGGCTGGGAAACTGGAGACGTTGTTGCAGTCCAACTTGAATTTGAAAAAGGTATGACCGCACAACTGCAAGCAATTTTGCACACTCCCCATTTCTTACGCACCCATGTCTTTGGAACGGATATGTGGGTTGAAATCCGCAACGCAACTCATCCAGACACTCCCGGTGGCAAAGTTACAATGGAATGCTTCAAATCGATCGACTCAACAAACATCAAGCAATTCGAATGGACAGATAGTGTTACGGCAAACTTGGTATCTTGGGCAAATGCCTGCAAAGGAAAGGAAGACTACCCCTACACCCATTTTGAGTTAGTTCACAACATCGAGGTTTTAGAGGCAATCGTTAAGTCAGCGGATGAAAAAACTTTGGTTAAATTATAACTCCTATAACGAAGGGTCCTGTAATTTACCTTCCAAAATTTTTATTAAAATTATTTAGAATTAGATTTGTAAACTTCGTACACTGCCGCTGTATCAAAAGTGTTTGGAAGCACATCGAGAGCTTTTGAATATAGCTTTTCGACAACATCTAACATCGGAGTTTCTGCCCGTACCCGCTTAACATCTGCTCCGATAACTGAAAGGTCCTTTTCAAACATTTTTAGGTTCGCTGTCGGAGGTTCATATTCTCCTGAGATCATCAATGGCATTCGCAAATCAAGCATCCTTGACTGACCGGCACCAGTAGAAAGCATTTGATAAACTAGATCTGGATCGAGCCCTAGTTTGACTGCGTAGTTTAACACTTCTGCAGCGGCGGCATTGTGCAAAGCGACTGCGTGATTAGCCACGTATTTCAGATGGCTGCCTGCGCCAAAATCGCCAGCAAAAAGAACTGATTTGGTGAAATGCGCCAATAACGGCTTAATGCTCTCGATGACGCTTAACTCGCCTGAAGCCATCATTAATAGATCACCGACAGCTGCCTGAGCCCCTGTTCCACTAACAGGACAATCTAACAGAATTGCACCACAGCTTTCAATTTCGGCGCGTGCTTTAATTTTATCGGCGAGGGCAAATGTGCCAGTTTCAACAACCACCTGCCCTGGTTTTAAAAATTGCGACAATTCGGAACAAACTTGATGCAGTACAGCTGGATTTGCCAACGACAGAATAATGAGATTGCATTCAGAGATCCAATCCCCAATCTTTACGAAAACTTCACCGCCAGCCGACAGCAGTTTTTCCCGCGCAGTTTCATCCGGATCTGTGCCAAACACTGTTACATTGGCCGAAAGAAGGTTGCGCCCGTAGGCGCCACCCATTATTCCCAAACCGATGATACCTACCGTCATAAGTCTAACAATGCTGCCGCTGTCAGCCCCCCAACCGCAGCTTTTTCTTCTTCCGAAATTCCAGTTGTAACCAAATGTTCCACTGGATCATAATCGGCCATATCGTACGGGTAATCAGTACCCATTACAATTTTATCTGCACCATAGGTCTTGACTAGGTATTCGAGCTGATGGTTCGAGAATACTACACTGTCGAAGTACATCTTACGCAGATAATAAGTTGGAGGATGCGGCAATTTCGCATGGCTATCCTGGCGAGCACCCCAAGCATGGTCAATTCTGGCGGAATAAGCAGGGAGAAAGCCCCCACCATGAACAGCTAACACTTTAAGATTTGGCAAGCGTTCCATTACACCGGAGAAAATCAAATGACCAATTGCCAGCGTAGTCTCTAGCGGATTACCCATGACATTTGCGAAGTAATAGTCATGAAACCTGTCGCCATGGGTAAATCCATTAGGATGCACCATAATTAAGGCACCTAACTCTTCGGCACGTTTCAAAACAGGTTCGAACCGTGGCGATGCAATCTCTTCGCCATCAATATTGGTCAAAATTTGAACGCCTTTCATACCCATTGACATACAGCGTTCTAACTCGCTGATAGCCTCTGATGGGTCGGTCATTGGCAATGTTCCCATGGCCGCAAAACGATCAGGACGGCGCCCGACCCACTCGACGAGCCCGTCGTTAACTATTTGACTTCCCTTTACACAATGTTCCACAGGTGACTGATACCAACACTGGAAAGGGGGCGGTGCTACAA
>Ga0209653_1001575_pt1 | contig 18025 bp, 20 predicted proteins | sample SaaInl6LU_22_DNA_FD_184644 | JGI IMG/M metagenome (GOLD analysis project Ga0209653, IMG submission 184644) | Marine microbial communities from expanding oxygen minimum zones in the Saanich Inlet - ESP_116LU_22_DNA (SPAdes) (version 2) | ecosystem: Environmental > Aquatic > Marine > Intertidal...
AAGCCTGTTTTGGTCTCAAGGATATTGGAAGTTGAAGGTAGCAACATATTCAAGCCCAGTTCTTAGTTTCAATGAAAGCAACTTGAGAGGCCAGATTGGGGTTTCTACAAAGGTTAGCCGCAAAGATCAGTTCAATCGTGTTCAAGGTCAATTCGCTGATAAGGATCAGGCATATATCCTTGCTGATTACCCAATGGTGTCTTCATCCGTGTTTTTAACTGAGGATGGCGGCGCTGGTAATGAAAACGCAATGAATTTGGACCTTCCCTTAACGACTTATTCAGCCGGGGCTCAAAGATTGGCGAAGCTGGCTCTTTATAGGGTTCGGGAGCAGATTTCAGTAAATGCTGAATTTGATATGACCGCATTGGCTGTTGAGATTGGCGATACAATAAACCTAAGCATTTCCAGATATGGATGGACCAATAAGCAATTTGAGGTTGTCGGATGGACATTTAATGGTGGTCATGAGGGTTCAACAATTAGTCTTCAACTGAAGGAAACGTCCTCTGCGGCTTATTCTTGGGATGATGAAGACGCAGCTATAATAGCAAACGACACAACTCTTTCAGATGTAACGGCTGGCCTTACGATCTCAAATCTTAGTGCTTCTGATGTGGTAAATATTCAATCCGATGGAACGGCAGTTGATGAATTCAATGTCACTTGGGATGCAGTTGATAGCGCAATGGTTGATTTTTATGAGGTGCAATGGAAGCCAACCGCTGACGCTGGTTATGCTACATCAAACACCCGTGATTTGAGCTTTACAATTTCACCTGTGCGGAATGTCCAATATGATGTTCGCGTTAGAGCTATCACTGTAAATGGAAATAAGGGAGCTTTCGCCGCCACAACCGTGACTGGAGGTGGGGATACAACAGCTCCGGGAGTTGCAACATCATTAAGTGCTACCGGAAGCCAAGGTGCGATCACAATTGAATGGACAAATCCAACTGATGCTGACCTTCGCTATGTGGATATTTACGAAAATTCCACAAATAATAGCGGAACAGCTACGAGGATAGGATCGTCTTCTGGTTCAAATTTCTTCCGCCCTAATTTGGGCGATGTAGTAACCAAATATTACTGGCTCAAATCAGTTGACCTATCAGGCAATGAGAGCGGCTTTTCTGCGGGGGTAAATGCTACAACCAATGAAGCCATAGTAAGCAAGGGTGGCGGCGTGTATCGGGCTGAATTGGCCTCTGGGGACACAATTGATTATGATGTAACAGTATCAGGTTTTCAGTTTTTCTTGGATGGCTCTGCAACCCCGGCAATAGAGCTTTTAGAGGGATACACCTACAGGTTTGACCAATCTGATAGCAGTAATTCCAATCACCCATTTCAGTTCTCAACAACCGCTAATGGAACACACAATGGTGGAGTAGCATACTCTACTGGCGTAACATATGTTGGCACTCCGGGCTCCTCTGGGGCTTATGTCCAGATAGTAGTAGCTGCATCCGCCCCTGATCTTTATTATTATTGTGCAAACCATTCAGGAATGGGTGATGCGGCTGCAACTCCCAGCACAAAAACAACTGATGTTCTCAATAAACTATTCAAATATGCTTATGGAGCGAACAATGTCTTACCCGCTCAGGCTGATAGGTTGCTTATCAATGACACCGTTTTCTTAAATGAGGATGTTGCATATATCTTCAATGGGGTTGGATGGGATGCTCAAACCGCATTTATTGATGGTAATTTCTTGGTTACTGGAACAATCACTGGAGACAAATTGAGCGCCAATAGCATTTCTGCCCTTGGATTGAGCATTGGAACACTGACGGATAATGTGAGTGGTGAGCGGATTACTATCAGTGACAGCAAAATCTTGGTTTATGATGCCTCAAATGTTATTCGCGTTAAGATTGGAGACCTTACTTAATGTCGTATGGCGTTCAAATAAGGACAAATCAGGGTTTAACTGACATTTCAGATATAAATGTTGGAAGGTATATTTCTCATTATGTGCTAACAACTCAAAATGGCAGTCTTGTAGAAAATGATTTTTCTGACGCTAATAATCTGGCTCATATATCTGTTCACACAAATGATGGACTGCTACCACCACAGATCACTTGGGACGAAAATACAAAAACTCTTAGTTGGCAAGCGACTACTTATGGAACGGTTATCACTTCATCACAAATATCTACAAATTGGACTGTTATATTTTGGAGATTTGATTAATGGCTTATGGCATTTCAATAAACAACAATAACAATCATAAAATCATTCAGGATCAAAACCCTATATATGCTTTGAAGCGTTCAGGGACTTTGAGCCAGTATCAAACTACGAACCAAGGTAGCGCCCCATACTACCCAACACATGAACACGCATATGGATATTTAGTTCAAAATACTGCTGCCGATCCTACTGGGACAGAGGATATATTTTTTAAATTAGATGTTGGCCAATGGATTTCTTATTGGCCATTCCAGTTATTCCTTAGTGACGGGCAAACAAGTGCTTATACTACTTTAGCCCTTTCGGATTTTACCTCAAATAGAAGCACCAGCATTAATTATTATATATTTGATAGGATGAACCAAATCACGGGTGCTGGTGCCGCGAGTGGATATGGGATGCAGGTTTTCGATACCAGTGGAAGCTGTATGTGGGATAGTAATGAAATTACAAATAGAGTTTCATATGGTGCACAGATTACTTCTACTACAACAATAAATACTACGGCCAACGCTGTCTCAATGAGGCAATGGTACATTGCTGTTTATCCCAGCATAGGATTTGCTAGGGGTGGGGCTAATCCACTTTATGGCTGGCGGTGCCGTAGAGTTTCTACCAGTTCTTGGGTTGTGGAAATAGACTATGTAGATGCTGGATTTTATCCATATCAAGGAGAATGGTATGGTCTTTCGGGAAGCACTAACCCTCTTGTAAATGGAAATGCTAGAGTTTTGTTTGCTTATGTATAAGGGAAAAAAATGTACGAAGAATTTAACACCTTAATTGAGGCTGAGAATAGGGCTAAAGTTATTTATCCAAATAAAACATTTTCTCCAGTTATGGGAAGTGCTTGGATGTCTAACGGATATATTTCCATTAATAACGGCAAGTATAGGCTTCAGACCGATCTTTGAACAATGATTGAGTAAGATTATTTTGTGTGCTATGTTCTGTGTGCACAGTGCAACTAAAACGGAGGCCTACAAATGGCTACTTTAAATGATCGCGTGTTTGACAACGGCCTGACCGTTTTGGACACAGAAGCAAATGCAATTCACGTTACTTCTCAAGAGGCAACTGATTACACAGATGCAACTTCCACATCTACTCTTGGAAATTCTACTTCGCTCTCCATTGGTGCGCCCGGAGACCGGACAGGCGGTGGCCGCAAGGTAACTGTAGCTGCTATTACTGATGGAAGTATTACGGCGACTGGTACAGCAACTCACTATGCCCTTGTAGATACTAGCAACACTCGCTTGCTGGCTACTGGTACATTGACTGCATCTCAGTCAGTTACATCTGGCAACACCTTTACTTTGGCAACATTCGACATTGGCATCCCTGATCCTGCATAATCGAACTGAAGTAAATTTCTAAAATTAGGAGAGCCTGCTATGGCAAAAAAGGTCTTTGTAAACCGAGCCAAAATGTCAACTGCAACAACTGGCACGGGTGCAATAACCCTTGGATCAGCCGTAGCAGGTTTTCAATCTTTTGAGGATGGTGGTGTAGTTAACGGCGATGAAATTCGCTATGTTATTGAAGATGGTGACAATTGGGAAATTGGAACTGGTGTATATACTTCTGTAGGCACATCTTTAACAAGAACTGTTCTTGAGAGTAACAATGCTGATGCTGCATTAAATCTTTCAGGTAACGCTTATATATTTATTACATCTGCCGCTGATGACTTTGTTCAGCTTGATGGCGATATAATGACAGGCAATCTTGGGCTTCAGGATAACGTAAAAATCCAAGTCGGTACTGATAATGACCTTGAGATCGCCCATGATGGAACAGATACAATTATCAATGAGCGCGGAACCGGGGCTCTAAAAGTTCAAGTATCCGGCGTTGATGTTGCTACATTCACCGCCAATGGGATTTCAACCGATATTACTGGTGATTTGACCGGGAATGTAAGCGGTAACGTGACTGGAGCCGTTACAGGCAATGCTGATACAGCTACAGCCTTGGCTACGGCCAGAAACATTGAATTAAGCGGGGATGTAACTGGTACGGCATCTTTTGATGGCTCTGCTAATATCAATATTACCGCAACTGTAGGTGATGATAGCCACGATCACGCCAATGCTACAATTTCCGCTGATGGGTTCATGTCTGCGGCTGATAAAACAAAAATTGATGGCATTGAAGCTGCGGCCACTGCCGATCAGACCGATGCGGAAATCAAAACTGCATACGAAAATAATGCTGACACAAATGCCTTTACTGATGCAGAAAAGACAAAGCTCAGTGGCATTGAGGCAAGCGCCGATGTAACGGACGCCACAAACGTGCAAGCGGCTGGCGCGGTAATGGATAGCGAATTGACAAATGAGGCCGCTGTAAAGGCCTTAAATCAAGGAGTAGCTACCACTGATGATGTTACATTCAATAGCGTAACAACAACGGCTGATGTTTCAATTGGGGCCAATGCTGACATTGCGGGATATATTGACTTCACTGCAATTGACCACCCAACTCACCAGCAAGGTCGGGTCTATTATGACACCAATCACAAGACCCTTTCATATCAAAGCGATATAAGCGGTGTTGAGCATGAAGTGGGCATTGAAGAGCACGTTAGGGCTTACAACAATACAGGATCAACTATTGCCAAAGGCTCTCCGGTCTACTGGTCTGGAAACTCTGGCGGAGAGCCAACTATCGCTTTGGCAAATGCTACAAGCTCCACAAAATATAATGTTCAAGGCTTGGCGGCTCACGATATAGCTGACGCCTCAAGCGGATATGTTATTGTTTCAGGTCTTGTTAGTGGCTTTGACACATCTGGCTTGAACGCTGGCGCAAATTTCTTTGCTGGCCTTACTGATGGCGCACTGCAAAATGACCCTCCATCATATCCAAACTATCCAATGTGTTTGGGCTGGGTTATTGTATCTGATGCAACCAACGGCGAAGTCCTAGTAAATCAACAAAACCACTCCGTAAACAGCTTCAGAGTTCAAGGTGACACCCATATCGGTGGAGACCTTACTGTCACCGGAAACCTTCAAATTGATGGTAGCCAAACAACTACATCATCAAACAATGTGAGCTTGGGTGCTTCTTTCCAGTATTTGAACGCTGGAGACACAATTGGGCAGGGTAATACTACCTTCACCGGCACAGGCTTGGATGATGCTTATTTCTCAGGCCACTTCACTGGTACAGTTTCAACAACATATTATGTAAAAATTGATGGTGTTGGCACCGGAACTGGTGGTGTGGATACATTCAAATGGTCCGTTGATAACTTTGCAACCACAGCTGGTTCCAATATTGACATTACTGGCGAAGAACAGCTTATCCATTCCGCTGACAATATTGGAGTAAATTTCGGTTCTACCACTGGTCACACGTTAGATGACCAATGGGATGGAACCGCTACTCCTGCCAATGTTGATACAGGTCTGTTTACTAACTTCAACACTGGGAATGTTGGCACTGGATATACTCATACAGGCTTCTTTTATAGCGCCTCCACTGGCCAATGGACTTTGGCTGGCGAATACGATCCTGAGCCAGAGGGAACAATTAACACTTCCCATGCTTCATTCCAATATGGAACACTTCGCGCCGGAACATTCATAGGCGCTTTGACAGGCAATGTGACGGGCAATGTAACCGGAAACGCCTCAACAGCTACGGCTTTGGCAACAGGGCGTACAATCAGCCTTACAGGCGATGTGACAGGCACTTCTGCTGCGTTCAACGGCTCCGGTAATGTATCAATCACTGCGACTGTAGCTGATGATAGCCATAATCACGTTATATCAAACGTAGATGGCCTCCAAACATCCCTTGATGGCAAGTTGCCTTTGAGCGGCGGCGCAATGACTGGCGCAATCACAACCAACAGCACTTTTGATGGTCGTAATGTATCCGTTGATGGTGCAAAGCTGGATGGCATCGAAAGTGGAGCTACTGCCGATCAGACTGCGGCTGAGATCAGGGCGCTTGTAGAAAGTGCGACTGATAGCAACGTATTCACTGACGCTGACCACACAAAGCTCAATGGCATTGAGACGGGCGCTACAGCCGATCAAACCGCCGCTGAAATTAGAACCTTGGTTGAGGCTGCTACAGACAGCAATGTCTTCACAGATGCAGATCACACAAAGCTAAACGGCATTGAAGCCTCTGCGGATGTAACTGATACGATTAATGTTGTCGCTGCTCTTACCGCTGGCTCCAATATTACGATTGCAGCCAATGGGACAATTTCATCGTCCTTTACAGACACAAATACTACATACAGCGCGGGTGGTGGACTTAGCCTATCTGGAACAACTTTCAGTCATACGGACACATCATCTCAAAGCTCAATTAACAATAGTGGCGCAACAGTCATTCAAGACGTAACTGTAGATACCTATGGCCACGTTACTGGTCTTGGCTCAACAACACTGACTGCGGCGGCTGTGGGCGCAGCGGCTTCCAGCCATACCCACACATCAAGCCAAATTACAGACCTTGAAGAGTTTGTTGAGGATCAAATTGGTGCAAATATCATTGCTGGCTCAAATATTACCAAGAGCTACAATGACACCACTGGCCAAACAACAATCAGCTCAACCGATACAAACACTACCTATTCCGCTGGCGGAGGCTTGAGCCTTTCTGGGACAACCTTCAGCCACACTGATACGTCCTCTCAGGGCTCTGTAAACAACTCAGGCCGCACATATATCCAAGACATCACTTTGGACACCTATGGCCACATTACAGGCATCACAAGCGCCACTGAGACGGTAGTAAACACGGACACCAATTATTATCTTTCAAGCGCAAGCTGGAACACAGGTAATGGTGTTTTGACTTTGAACAGAAGCGGCCTTGGTGCTGTAACTGTTGATTTGGATGGTCGCTATTCAACAACGGACACCAACACCACCTACTCCGCTGGCAGTGGCCTTTCTCTGAGCGGCACAACTTTCAGTGTTCAAAACGACTTGCGTGGTGAGGTTTGGAATATTGGTCGTGATAATAACGACTATATATCTGTTGACGGTACGCAAATTAATTTTGTACTTGATGGCAATACAGATATGCGCCTCTATAACAGCGGCGACTTGCACGTTGATGGCAACGTCATTGCTTACTCAACATCAATCTCTGATGAACGCCTCAAAACTGACATCGTTAAGATTGACAGCGCATTGGATAAGGTTGACCAGATCAACGGTTACACCTTCACATATACAACCGATGGCAAGAAATCTGCGGGTGTTATTGCTCAAGAGGTTGAGAAGGTTCTTCCAAGCGCAATCACTGAAAGCACATTGCCACTCAAGATGGGCGAAGATGATAAGACTGAATACAAGACTGTTCAATATGACCAGCTTATCGGCTTGCTTGTAGAGGCTGTCAAAGAGTTGAAAGCAGAAGTCGCAGAATTGAAAGGTAAGTAATATGCCATTACCAGCAAGCGGTCAAATATCCCTAAATGATTTTCACACTGAACTTGGCACAAGTGGTCAGATCAGTTTGAACGATCAGGCGGTACGGGATTTGATCGGCAAGGGAGCAGGTGCTCAGGCTTCATTCAGTGAATACTATGGTGCCTCTGCTATCACTGGCGCTGGTGTGCCAAACTATCAAAGTATAAATACAAGCCAGCCCGCTGGGGGTAATTGGTCGGGCAATGGTGTGCTCCCGGGTAACTTTATTTATGATTATGTAAATGATATTATATATGCAACTCATGGGCAAGCTACACTTTATTATACAACAAATGGGGGTAGCTCTTGGACAGTCGTATCCGCAGTAAATAATCTCAACAAGGGCAGAGACGAGGCCATGGGAAGTGTATTCCCAAGGGATTGCGCTTGGCCAGCGGGTAACAAAGGTATTGTTACAAGTGGGTGGAAGACATTTAAGGGAGCCGCTTGGTTTTGGGCCTATTGGGACCAAAGTGGCAATGATTATTATATCAAGAATTCACAAAACTATTACAGTTTTACGGGTTACAGTTTTCTTAATGAAAACTCTACTTCGTCTAGTGCTAGCGCTTATGGAACTGACGGACGCACTATTCAAAAATGGACGGGCGACCCTGCTGTGAGAGGCACTGTAATTACAGAATTTCAACCTCCAACTGGATATAATTTATTTTACAATATTGGCCCCGGCGTAGCAAACGGAAGTAACATGGGGTTTTTTGGCGCAGCACTTGATAGTGTTGGCTCAAATGGGAGAAAATTGACATATGCGTACTCAAACAATGAAGGAGCCACATGGAACCGTGGTTTTGTCAATACCGGCACATCCTATCCTTGGACTGTAACCCAAGGAACCCCATTATTAAAGCTAATATGTTCTACCGGAAGTAGAGTTAATGTTGAAGACCTTCTTGTCCTTATTGCCGAAATTTACGATCAAGGCAATTCTGTCTACACACCTAATTATAAAATATTCAAACTTAATGTTAGCTCGGGCGCTGTCACAACCATAAGCAGTAATGTAACCGCAGACACCGGAGTTGCTCATCCCTTTCATGTAGCGTTAGCTGATGCCAATGTTTACGCAGTAACCGGCATACAAGTAGGTGCCACAGTTAGCGCTGGCTTCATACAACAGACAGGAAATGTTAATACGACTATTCGAACGGCTTTTAGAAGTGAATGGGGAACAGGTGGATGGACACATTTTGATGACACATATTATGCTGCTAGTGTTCAGCAAGAACTGCGGGGGAAATGCGTTCCCGATAACAATGGAACGTGGTGGCTGATGGGTGACGAGAGATGGAGAAAATTTTATCAATAATGGATTACTCGTTCTGTAGGGAAGAAGAGCCCGATTTTGAAAAATTATTATATGTTTTGGCTGATAGTTATCAAGCGATGTCTGAAGCAGTTCCAGTTGAATTGGGAGGCAAGCCTTCTAATTTAGTTGCATACTGGGAAGATATATTTCAGCAATATAATAAAGATCACCCTGATCTTGCAAAATCTACAAAATACACTTCTGCTTATAGAGGTGGAAAGCTAGTTATGTATGGTGTGGCTTCTGTAGTTAATGATCGTTGGCATAAGACGGCTGGGTTTTATAGAGAATACAACAATAACAAAAATTGGGTTTTTTCAAGACAGTTTTGGTTGGAATATATTGAATATGCAAAATCTCACGCCTGTAATAGAATATCTGCTGACATAATTGTAAAAGGTTTAGATGGTCAAAGATTGGGGCATTGGGAAACTATGCTTTTAGTAGGGAAGCGTATGAGGCTTCCATATACTGCTGAAATTAACGATGATAACAGAGGTTTATGGACATTATATTTCAATGAGAACGTACACAAAACATTCAACCCACATCTTTTGGACTAGCGGAACAACTGGTCATCCAAAACAGGTTAAACACAGCCAAGATTTTTTGGATGAAGCGTCACAGGCAAATATAGACCTATATGGTCACACTAAAAAATCAAAGTTATTGAACTATATGTCGCCAATGAGCATAGGCACTGCGGTAATGATGGATAATGTTCAACGCATTATTGGGTGTGAAGTTCTTCATGAAGAGTTTAATCCATTTACATTCATTGATTACATTCATGAGGTAAGGCCTACCTTCATGGTTCTTCCCCCAAATATATGGAAAATTATGAACAAAAATAAAGGATGGCATCAACTTGATTTGTCATCATTCGATGCAATTTCTGTGGGTGGTGATTTTACCCCAGAAGGTATGCTTGATGAATTAAGATCACATGGCCCATCTTCTGTATTCAATGTTTATGGATCAACTGAAGTTCCGCCACCCGTTTTGGTAAGCAATGAGGAGAACACATATTCTCAAAATAATTTGCCAGATGGTGTTTCTATAAAGTTTTCTGATCGCTCAACATTAATGTGCAAGTGGGATCAACAGGGCGATTGGTGGGATAGTGAGGATATGGTGGAAGGAAGCCTTGATAGATTTGTTATCAAGGGGCGTGAGCGAAATATGTTCAAACAAAACAATCAGCGTATTTATCCAGAAGTTTTAGAGAAAGTCGCGACTGATTGCGGTGCCGATTTGGCCTTGTGTCGCGAGGAGGGGCGATATGCTCACATATATTATACTGGCGATTTGCATGAATATAGTGTTAGGGAAAAGCTGTCATTCGTTCCCAAACTAAAAATATCTAAGGTTCGTGAGATACAAATAGATGAAAACCTTCGCAAAGTTTTGCGAAATCAAGAATTGGATATAGCCAATGTCTAGCGACACAAACTTGAGAACAATAACAAAGACAATTTCATATCGTTTTTTTGTGATGTTGAGCCTTATTCTAACTGGCCTTCTATTTGCAAAATCAGGTGGTTGGATCGTTAGTTTTGTCATTCTAAGTTGGACTATCGGGCTTGTTAGCTTTTTAATCCATGAGAAGTTGTGGAACTATTCGAATTTGTGGCGTGAGGGTATTTGTGATATGAAACGCCGAAGTATTGCAAAGACGGTTACATGGAGACTTTGGAGCCTCTTTGTGGTATTTATGATTTCAAAGTTTATCCTTGGGGGTTCATCATCCGATGCCGCCGCATATACCATCGTTAGCAACATCTTATTTGTTGTGGTACACTATGCGCATGAACGCGGTTGGAATATGATTTCATGGGGTAGGATCGCGGCCTAAAACTGAGGTGAGTAGATGTCATTTTTCCCATTAGGTGCGTCAGCATTTGCAGACGATATTGATGTTGTAGAGGCTTTTGGCCCACCTGATTTAATTTCAGGAAGCCCAAATATAGGCAGTGCATCATTAGTACAAAATCACAACCTTTTGGGTAATGCGTTAAATTCAGCAAACCCAGAAATACAAAGCTCTGTAATAGAGCAGAATGAAGCCCTATCTGCAAGCGGCGTAACTACTGCCCCCGCTTTTGCAGATGACGCTGATATAGTTGAAGGTAATAACTTTAATGCTGGTAATGTTTACACTGGCGCTCCGTTGCTATCTACAACAGAAATAGATCAAAATCACAATTTAGATGCTGTTAATATTTTAACTTTTGACATTTTCATGCCAGTATTAACAGGCGTTCAGGATCACAAAATTCAATCCCCCAATATAATTTCGGGGCTTCCTGTGGTTGGCAACCTTACAATGTCTGAGGGTGAGACATTCAATGTCGGGGAACTTAATTCTGGAATTCCTGATGTTCAATCTGCTGATTTGGATCAAGAGCATCCTTTTGCAACGAATGATGTAATAACTGACGCACCCACATTCGGATTGCCATTTATACTTGAAACAACTCCGCTCCTTTCAGAAAATATTGAAACAGGTGCCTTGGAAATAGAAAGCGCATCTATTTCTCAAGATCATATAGTATCAACGGCAAATATTGTTACTGATACACCGCAAGCTGATTTCGCATCTATAAATCAAACCCATATTGTTTTGGGTAATGACATAACAATTAACCTTCCAATCGTTTCAAACGCAACGATGTCGGAAGATGAGACCTTTGCAACCGGGGAGCTTTCCACTGAACCACCCGTTCTTGATGCGTCAAGCATTGGTCAAGGGCACAACCTTGCCGGGATTGATCTTTACTCCCAAGCGCCGATCTTTGACACCAGTGTCATTGAGCAAGATCACAAGGTCATTGGTTATACTTTAGAAACCGGAAGTCCTGATGTTCGCTCTGTCTCAATGTCAGAGGAAGAAACCTTCAACACTGCGGAAGTGTTTACTGAAGCCCCGGTTCTTGGAACTGCATCCATAAATCAAGAACATCAAATCTTGCCCGGAGATTTGACTGGATCGCAGCCACAGCTTGATAATGTAATTATATTCCAAGACCACAAAGTTTCCGGCTCCTCAATTGAAGCCGGGGCTCCAGTTTTGGATACCGCCCCTGTCTTTGAAGATGAAACATTCGGTGGATCAAATATCACAACGGGCTTACCGTCCGTTCCAAGCTCTGACTTTGTAGAGACAAACGTATTTACAGTGGTTGAGCTTGTTACTGGAGTTCCAGTAATTGATGATACATTTGCCTTTGAGGCAGAGAGCTTTGATGCTGATGGAATTACAACTGGCGCACCAGAAGTTCCGTCACTTATCTTCGATGCTGGTCTTAGGACCATTTCCAATGTAAACTACTCCAGAAATGCAATGACTATAACAAGCTCAAGAAATGAGGCCGCATAATGCCTTTTACGATCAAAAGAAATGATACCAGTCCGGTTCTGCAAACTGTTTTAACTGATCCATTAGGTAATGTTATTGATTTAACAGCCGCAGATGTGCGCTTTCACATGAAGCAATATAGAAGCTCAACCGCAAAAATTGATGCTGCGGCTACAATTGTGAATGAGGATGCGGGTTTGGTTCGCTATGAGTGGCAAATTGGCGACACGGACACTATCGGTTCCTATCAAGCCGAATTTGAAGTCAGCTTTATTGATGGAACGGTTGAGACCTTCCCAAATGCTGATTTCATTCAAGTTGATATAATTTATGATTTAGCGTGAGGTTGAAATGGCGGGTCTTAGAGTAGTTACGGAGCCAGCGGTTGAGCCAATCACCGTTATTGAAGCGCGGGAGCACCTTCGCTTGGATGATGATGTCGATAAATCGCAGGTCATGTCATATATAGTTGCGGTTCGTGAGTGGGCTGAGAACTACACAGGGCGTCATTTGATTAGTCGCTCTATGCAAATGTACCTTGATGGAGCAAGCCAAAAAGATACCCCTCTTTGGGAGGGTATGAGGACAGGTGTGGATGTCATTGATTACCAAAACTACATTGAATTTGATGTCTGCCCGGTTCAATCGGTTACTTCAATTAAGTATTATAATGATGATGACACTGAAAATACTTGGGACGCATCCAATTATTATGTGGACACCATTTCTCAACCAGCGAAGATTGTCCTGCGAACAGGTGGAACATTCCCAACCGATTTGAGACCTGCAAACGGTTTGGAGATTAATTTCACTAGCGGATATGGTGATAATAATACTGATGTGCCAGAGGCCATTCGCGTGGCAATGCTCCAATATATGACCTTCATCTATGAGCATCGCGGTGATTATGAGAAAGACATCAAGGAACCCGCTGTTCTTCAGTCGTTGCTGAACCCATATCGCACTCTTCGCTTTAACGCGAATAGCTACAATAAAATGTTCAAGTCGGGGATAAGCTAATGCCTGTAGGCCGTATGCGTCAAAAGTTGGAGCTTCAGCATAAGACCACCACGCCCGATGGCGGCGGCTCTGATGGCCTAACCGCTTGGAGCACATATGCGACCGTCTACGGCTCTATCGTTGCTAAATCAGGCGGAGAGCGGCTCTTTGGCGATCAGTTGCAGGAACCTATCACTCACATCATCACCATTCGTTTTCGGCGCAACTTTACCTTCAAGAACAGAATTCAATATAGCTTCGTGAATAACGGTGCTTCTGTAACCCGTGTTTTCAATATCAAGCGGGTAATAAACGTGGATAGCCGTGATAAATATCTTGAGGTTATGTGTGTAGAAGGCGTTGCTACATGAGTTCAATCCGCACAAAGGTCACAAGAAAGAATAGATCAAAACAGGTTACTGATGCTTATAATACAAAGGTTCAAAGTATTATTGCTCTTGGCGGTCAGTTGGTGCGGAATACAGCGGTCAAATCCATCCAACAGCACCAATCTCAAGGCGTTACATACGGAAACCACACGGCCTCAACTCCCGGCAACCCTCCAAATTCAGATACGGGCTATTTGGCAAGCAATGTTTTTGTTGTAATAGATCAAAACAAAATGGGTTCTTCAGTGGAAAGCCGCGCTGATTATTCAGAGGCTCTTGAGTTTGGAACCAGTAAGATGGCCGCTCGTCCGTTTATGCAACCCGCACTTGAGGAAAACAGGCGGAAAATCATCCAGATGTTCGCTAAATTGAAAGCAAGAGGTGTATAATGGCTTTACATTCATGGGAGCTTCAAAAGGCTATATTCACCACTCTTAGCGGGAGCGTTAGGGGAATGGACGCAGCTAATGTGCCTGTTTTTGATGATGTGCCAGAAGGCACGGAATATCCATATGTTGTTATCGGAGAGGAAACTGCCGCGAACAATGGAACTAAAACTCTTGATGGGATTGAGCACACATTAACCATCCATGCTTGGTCCAGATATAGAGGGCGGCGCGAGATCAAAGAGATCATGCAAAGCGTCTATGAAAACCTACATAATACTGATATAAGTGTTACAGGTGCATCGTTGGTTAATATTAGACAGGAGTTTAATACTACGCTGGCGGAAACTGATGGTATTACGCGGCACGGGGTTATGAGGTTCCGGGCTGTCGTGTTTGACAACTAAGGAGTAAGATCATGGCGGCTCAAAAAGGTTCAGCCCTATTATTAAAAATCGGCGCAGATGCTACTGCCGCCGCGAGTGCGGATACATACACAACAGTTGGCGGTTTGCGCTCAACTGGTATCACATTGAACGATGAAGCGGTTGACGTAACAACCAAAGACAGCGCAGGGGTTCGAGAACTTCTGGCAAATGGCGGCATCCAAACTTGCTCCATTTCTGGTTCTGGTGTTTTTACAGATGCGGCCTCTGAGACAACTTTGAAGGCGGCTTTCGGCGGCGCTAACTTTGCGAACTTTGAAGTTATCATTCCTGATTTTGGTACATACCAAGGCAAATTCATGGTGGCTTCTCTTGAGTATTCAGGAGAGCATAATGGTGAAGCAACGTATTCTGTAACTCTTGAGAATAGCGGCGCTTTCACATTCACCGCTGCATAATAGGGGCAAAACTGATGGCTTGGATAAATGCGACTGTCGAATTTGATGGGGTTTTCTATTTAAGCCACCGGAGGGGAATTATATTCGTGGTTCCTTATTGTTCTGGCCTTGAGGTTGGAGACAGCTTCAAGGCCGATGGCTCTCAATTTGAGGTGCTAACTGCTGTAAATCTACATGATCGCAGCGAAGTTATTTTAATGGATGTAAAGGAAGTCAAGAATGACAAATCCAAAGCGCGGAGAAATGGTTCTGGAAATCGGGGACCAAAAGTTCAAAGTAAAGATTACGATGGACACATTGATGAGAATTGAAACGGCAATCGGCAAAGGCATTTTGAAAGTAGCACAAGGTCTTTCTGAGGGCGATATGTCTGCAACTGAAATGGTTGCCATTCTTACGCCAATCTTGCGTTCAAGTGGTAAAGACCTGAAAGACAAAGATGTAGCAAATATCATTTGGGAAGCTGGTTTTGCTGAAGGCCTGAAGGCGGTTGCTGAGGTTATTGCGTTTATCATTGGGGGAAATGAGGGAAACGCAGTGGAGGCGGAGATCGCATAGAAGAACTTCCGTGGGATAGTTGGATGCAATTAGCACTTGGAAAAATGCAAATTAGACCAGATGATTTTTGGTCAATGTCTTTTGAAGAGTTTATGAGCGCGGTCCAAGGCTTCTCAGAGTTCCATTCTAACGGTTCTTCGCCTCCAATGGATAAAGATGAACTTAATGACCTGATGGAAAGGTATCCCGACTAATGGCCACCACAGTAGATACCCTTTTGGTTCGCATTGAAGCGGATATGTCAGATTTAAAGCGCGATCTCAAAAGGATTGGCGATCAAACTGAAACAACAACCACAAAAATGTCATCTTCATTTCGTAAGGTCGGCGGAGCCCTTGCGGCGCTTGGGGGTGCGGCGGCTCTTGGTGGTCTGGTCAAGGGCTTCATCCAAACTGGTGCAGAGGTTGAAAACCTTGGCGTAAGGTTCAATACTTTATTTGGATCGGTAGAAGAGGGATCAAAGGCATTTCAGGTAATGTCTGCATATGCCTCTCAGGTTCCATTTTCATTGCAGGAAATTCAAAGGGGTGCCGCGCCTCTTGCTACAGTGGCAACAAATGCTGACCAGCTTGGCCAAGCAATGCTTCTCACTGGTAATATCGCCGCTGCATCCGGTCTTTCTTTCGATGAGGCCGCTGGAAACATTCAAAGGGCATTGACCGCTGGCATTAATTCTGCCGATCAGTTTAGGGAGCGTGGCGTAAGTGCTATGGCTGGCTTTGAGGCTGGAACATCATATAGCGTTGAGCAAACCTTAGAGAAGCTCAATGAGGCTTTTGGCGCGGGTGGAAAATATGATGGTATTACTAACGATCTAGCTAATACAACCAATGGTGCTCTCTCCATGCTTGGTGATAGCTGGTTCAACTTTCAAAGAACAGTGGCGGAAAGCGGCCTTAATGACAGTTTTAGAGATTTAGTTAATACTTTGAAGCCATTGCTTGACCAGCTTAGACCACTTGCGGTCTTGATCGGTAGGGTTTTAGCCGCTGGCTTCAATTTCCTCAGCTATACAATTAGAATTGTAACAGCTTATATGGATCAATTGGCTGTTGCTACAGCTGCTTATATCGCATTGAGATTAAGCAAGACTATTTTCAATACTGTACGTCAAATGCAAAGTTTGGCCAGAGTAGCATTGATAAACAGAAACGTCTTTAAGTCTTTAGGTGCCATAATTCGAAAAAACCCCTTAATTCTTTTGGCTCTTGGCGCGGCTTTTGCGGTGGAGAAGCTAGGTGGTTTTGAGGAAACTTTAAAAAAATTAGAGGAAAAATTCCCAAGAGTATTTGGCGGCATAAGTGACAGCGCCTCTGAGTTTTTTGACGGTATGGGCGAGGGTATGGAAGGACTTAACGATCTTTTAAGTCAGCCCCTACAAATAGATATAGCTGGTGGTCTTAGTAACGGAAAGAAAGATGCCGAAAAAGCCATGAACGCTCTTCAAGGAATAGTGGACGCAAATATTGAGCCAGTTCACAAATTACAGGCAGAATATGATCTGTTGGCCGCCAATTTGGATAAATTCTCTGGTCCAGCTAGGGAGAGAGCAGAGGAAGCATTGGCCTCCTTGGGTCAAAAGATTTTGGAGCAAAATCCAATTATTTCAAGTTTGAATTCTGCTATTTCAAATATGTCTGCAAGTTTGTCTGATAGCTTTGCAGATATGCTTATGTCTGGCAAAATGAACCTTGATGGTTTGAAGAACATATTTAGCGGCTTTGTCAAAATGATGCTGGCAAAGGCTATTGAGTTATTCGTAATTAATCAAATGATGAACGCAATATTTGGCGGTGTCCCCGGATTTAATCCACTCCCTCAAGGTAGATTGTTTGGAAGAGCCTCCGGTGGATCGGTCAATAATGGACAGCCATATCTAGTTGGTGAGCGCGGCCCAGAGCTTTTCGTTCCTTCATCCGCCGGGACTGTTATGAACAACAGTAACACTAAAGGCATGGGCGGCGGCGGCACTGTTGTTAATCAGGTAATAAATGTCAGCGCAGGAGTTTCACAAACTGTTCGCGCTGAAATGCTGAACCTGTTACCAGTTATCAAACAAGATACACTCAATGCTGTTATTGATGGTCAAAATCGTGGCGGCAAATTCTCGAAGGCGTTTGGATAATGGCAACTTACACATATCCCCTCTCAATACCCACTAATGTTGGATTTACTCAATCCTCTTGGAAGCTGATGCGCCAAGTTGCGGTTACTGAGAGCCCATTTACAGGCGAACAAGACACCTTCGAATACAGTAAAGCTCTTTGGCAGGGAACATTCACTCTTCCTCCAATGTTGCGATCAGATGTTGTTCAGTGGCAGTCCTTCTTCATGAAGCTGCACGGGCGCAAAGGGACGTTTTTAATAGGTGATCCTGATGCAAAGGTAATCCAAGGGGCGGCAACTGGTTCCGTCACTACAGCTACCGCTCTGTCGGTCGGTGACGATACTGTAGATATTTCCATTACCGCTTCAGATGGCACTATCGCTTTTAAGGCTGGGGATTACATCC
>Ga0209653_1001576_pt1 | contig 18021 bp, 17 predicted proteins | sample SaaInl6LU_22_DNA_FD_184644 | JGI IMG/M metagenome (GOLD analysis project Ga0209653, IMG submission 184644) | Marine microbial communities from expanding oxygen minimum zones in the Saanich Inlet - ESP_116LU_22_DNA (SPAdes) (version 2) | ecosystem: Environmental > Aquatic > Marine > Intertidal...
AATATTAACTTTCTGAAGGCCCTAGTTCTCTAAAAAACATTTTGTGTATTTGTAATTGGTTTTATTAATTTCTATTTTTAGGAATTATTAATCATAAATCAATTTAAAATGAGAAAAATACTTTTTCCATTTGGCTTATCATCATAGGCTCAACAATAATATGTGTAAATGGAGCTTGGGGGTTGCCTACTACCTCCCATAAGTGCCAGCCTAACTGGTAGCCAGCATCTATCCTTTTTTGTGCCATTTCACCAAATTTGGTTTTTAAGTCTTCTGCATAATTATTTCCTGGTTTTACTTTTATAAAAGTTTGCCTAAGAACAACTTTGTCTTGAGCATTTGATGTTATTGCTATGAGAGCAACAAATAATAATAGATAAAATTTTTTCATTTTTATTGATTTATGGTTAATAATACCTTTAAGTTATAAAGTTTAGGTTACATATCAAATTCCATCTCCCTGTTTAAACAGAAAAACAGTTCTCTAAAACCCATGCCCTTGTTTTTGGGATAGGAGTGTTTGAGAGGTTTTATTCATCAAGTATCCAAACAAATTCTTACAACCACCCCCTAAAACAAGATTGGGAAATCTTCTGTAAAGAAATGGTTTAGGATAACTTTCTGAGATTTAAAGTTTTCCGAATCTTATTTTTTTAAATTTGTAATGATAGAATAACTATATATGAAATTTTTAGATGCAGAGCCTTTCAGGATCAAAGTGGTTGAACCCATAAAAAAAACTACAAGAGTGGAGCGAGAAGCTTTTATACACGAAGCTGACTTTAATGTTTTTAAACTTAGAGCCGAAGAGGTCTACATAGATATGTTGACGGATAGCGGAACCTCTGCAATGAGCAGTGCCCAGTGGGCAGGAGTCATGGTAGGAGATGAATCCTATGCGGGTAGTAAAAGTTTTTTTAACCTTCGAAAATCGGTTCAAGACATCATGGGATTTCCTTTTGTTCAGCCTACACATCAAGGGCGGGCAGCAGATTTTATCATGTCGCAGTTATATGCTAAAAATGGAGGCTATATTTTAGGAAACTTACATTTTGATAGTTTCAAAGGCCATGCAGAAATTGCAGGTTCTTTACCTGTAGATATGATTATTGAAGAAGGTAGAACAGCTAATTCCAATCCTCATCCTTTCAAAGGAAATATGGATATAAAAAAATTAGAGCATTTTATTGCTGAGCATGGTGCATCTCAAATCCCCTTAATTATTATTACGGTTACAAGTAATGGAAATGGAGGACAGCCTGTTTCTATGGAAAATATCAGAAAAGTTTCTGCTATTGCCAAAGCCCATGGTATTCCCTTAATGATTGATGCAGCTCGATTTGCAGAAAATTGTTATTTCATCAAAAAGCGTGAATTAGGGTATAAAGACAAGACCATACATGAAATCTCACTAGAATTATTTTCTTATGCAGATGGTTGTGTAATGAGTTCTAAAAAAGATGGATTGGTTAATATAGGTGGTTTTATCTGTACTAGGCATGAAGAATTATTTCCAACCATTAACCAATTGGCAATTATAAACGAAGGATTTGTAACCTATGGCGGTATGAGTGGTCGTGACTTAGAGGCGCTAGCCATTGGAATGTATGAGGGAATTCAAGAAGATTATTTAGAATATAGAATAGACCAGGTTGCTTATTTAGGAGAACAACTTTCCAAAAGAGGGGTTCCAATCATTCTGCCAACAGGAGGGCATGGTGTTTATGTAGATGCTCAAAAGTTTTATCCTCACATACCTCAGTCTGAATTTCCTGGGCAAGCCATGGTTATTGAACTTTATAAAACAGCTGGAGTTAGAGGAGTTGAATTGGGTTCTTGTGCTTTTTCTAAAAAAGATCCTAAAACAGGAAAAGTTATTTTTCCAGATTTAGAACTTGTGCGTCTTACTGTTTCTAGAAGGGTTTACACTAATCGACACATGGATGTTGTCGTAAATGCTCTGGCGGATGTATACGAAAGAAGAGATCAAATGAAGGGGTTAAAATTAACTTACGAAGGCCCCATAATTAGTTTGCGTCATTTTACAGCAAAATTTGAACCCTTAAGTTAATTCAAGGATTAATCATTATTTAAGATAAATGAAAGCATTTAATTTTTTTATTCCTACACAAATTCGATTTGGAGTAGGTAGACTAAAGGAGCTAAAAGAATTTGCGCCAACATATGGACAAAAGTGTTTATTGGTTTCAAGACCTCTAAATGGATCATTAAAAGAAACTTACTCAGAAATTATAGCATTACTTCAAGCAGTAAATATTGAGATCTTCTTTTTTGATGAGGTAGTTCCAAATCCAACTATTGAAGGCGTTGAAAATGGGGTGTCAATTGCAGTTAAAAATAAAGTTGATTTTGTACTGGGTGTTGGCGGAGGTTCTGTTTTGGATACTGCAAAACTAATTGCCTTTCTTCATAATTCCGAGACTAAAATAGATTGGGATAAAGCAATATCAGACTATGATAATCCTTTTTCAATGACTCCTAGTCCGAAAGAATCTTTGCCTTTTATTGCTATTTCTACTACTTCTGGTACAGGCTCTCAATGTACTCAAGCCGCAGTGGTTTCAGATACAAAGAGTAAAAATAAGATAACCCTATTTCATGCAGGACTTTTCCCAGTTATAGCCATTGTAGATCCAGAATTGATGTGCTCTGTGCCCAGTGGAGTTACTGCTGCTACAGGGTTTGATGCCTTTACTCATGCGTTTGAAAGTTTTTTAGGCGGTAGAACCTCACCAATGACTGAGCAAATGTCTCTTCAGGCCATTCAATTGGTACTAGATAATTTACCTAAAGCAATAGCAGATCTAAAAAATATTGAAGTAAGAAGTAATTTGGCATGGGCCGATACACTTGCTGGTATGTGTTTGGCAAATGGGGGAGCAGATTTACCTCACCCTTTAGGTGAGATTATAGGTGGAATTTGTCCTCGTATTGCACATGGAGATACATTAGCAATTGTATATCCCGCTTTTTTAAATTATAAAGCGGATAAGGCACCTGATAAATTTATTCAAGTTGCTAATCATTTAAATTTAAAAGCAGATCCTGGCGCTTTAGTAGAAGCAATTTTGAATTTATTTAAAATAACTGGCTTATCATCTGCATTAGAAAAAGCAAATCTGACTCAACAAGAAATTGAATCTATTAAGGGTCATCCTTTACTGAGTCAATTGCAACCTGAAAATAGTGATAGAATACATCAAATGATGGATGAAAGTTTGAACAAATAATTATTATGAAAAAAATTAAAATAGCAGCCGGTTTGGCACATGTTGATTACGGACATCTAGCAGATATTGTTAAAGAAGCCACAGAAGCCGGTGCTGATTATATCCATTCAGATGCTGCAGATATGCACGATTTAAAAAACATGCAGTTAATGGGTGGACATCAGATCATTGAAGGAATCAGAAGTCATACAGATAAACCAATAGAATGTCATATTTACACTAAAACATGTGATTTACTTTTTATTGAAAAACTAGCACAGGTAGGAACTAATATGTTAATCCTTCCAGCTGAACATTTTATAGGTGCGCCTCTAGCATACATAATTAATTGGTGTAGAGAGCGGTCCATGAAAGTTGGACTCACAATAGGTTTGTATACTCCTCTTTCTTTCGTTGAAGAGTCAATTTACGACATTGATCGCCTGCATATTGTGGTACATGGAGTAGATGAAACAGATGGGAAAGACAATTGGGGCTGGAGAAGTTCTTGTCTTGATTTACTCAAAAGAGCAAGGACATTAGTGGATGAAAAAAATCCAAAATGTGAAATTGCAATTGATGGTGGGATTCGTTCAGATAATTTGGCTCCTCTTATCGCGTGTAAGCCGGATGTGGTTGTTTTATCCTCAGCAATTTTCAAAGATCCAGAAGGAATAACTGCAGGTTTAAAACGATGTGCAAAGGCAATAGAGGAAGCCCAATCTTAATTCTTGATAAAATGAAAACCATAAAGCCATCTTTTGTTGATTTGAATCTTAATGCCACTTCAAAAAAAGAGGCCATTTCACTCTTGGTTGAACATCTTTGGAATGAAGGTAAGTTGAGTGAAAAAGAGTATTATTTCGAAGCAGTTTTAAAACGCGAAGAATTACTTTCAACCTATTGTGGATATGCAATTGCAATACCTCATGCAGAATCCAATGCAGTAAAAGAAGCTTCATTTGTATTTGGAAGAACTTCTGATATGGCTTGGGATGAGGAGGATGAATCTGTACAGTTTATTATTTTATTGGCGATCCCTTCAGCTGAAGACGGTGAGGAAAATAAACACATTGAAATGATGTCTAATGTGGCCACTATAGCTTTAGAAGAAGATATTAGGGAAAAATGGGTTAATGCCACTACGATTGAGGAAATTATAAATACGTTTAATTAATAATTACTGTATGAATTTTTGGAAAGAAACTGCAAATGTTTTTAGAGAGACAGGAATACATTTCCGTACTGGGGTTTCCTATATGTTACCCGTATTATTAATAGGTGGAATGGTGGGTAGTCTTGCTGTTCTTGGAGGAAATGAGCTAGCTGACGGGTCTATTTGGAAAGTTTTTAAGGATATTGGTTCAATAGGATTAACTTATTTTGTTCCTATTATGGCTGCTTATACAGCCTATAGTATTACTGATACACCAGGAATTGCTCCGGGTTTTATTGTGGGCATTTTAGCACAACAAATTGATACGGGGTATTTAGGAGCGCTTTTTGGAGGTATATTAGTGGGATATGTGACGTTCATGCTATTAAAAGTAGAACTTAATGAAATGTTGCAAAGTACATGGGGATTTATGGCTCCTGTTTTAAGTACTTTAATTGTTGTCGTTTTCATGGTTTATATTTTAGGACCTCCAATAGCCTGGTTGATGGGTCTTATTTCCCTTTTTTTATCGAGTTTGAGTGAACATGGATCTGCAGCTATGGGTGCAGTGATGGGATTTTTAGGAGGAGTAGATTATGGAGGACCATTCAGTAAAACACAAAGTACTTTTGCTACGGCAGTAATGGATTTGGATTTATATGTCCCATTAGGTATCTGTGGCTCTATTGTTACAGTTCCACCTTTAGGTTTGTGTTTAGCAACTTTTTTAAAACCTAAACTTTATACAAAATCAGAAAGAAAATATGCTAAAAGCTCTTGGGTTTATGCTATCGTCGGTGGGTTTACTGAGATAGTTATTCCTCTGGCGGTTGGAGATTTGGTGAGAGTGACTATAGCAACTGCGCTTGGGTCAACGATTGCTGGATTTATTGCTGGCTTTTTTTTACTAGAACTTAGCACACCTGTTTTAGGAATAGCTCAATGGTTTTTTTATAACAAACCATTAGTTTTTGTAATTTGTGTAATCGTTGGATCAGTAATAACTGCTTTGACAGCAAATTTTTTAAAAAGTATTAGTAATAGAGATATTGCGGCTTTAGATGCTGCAGATGATGGAATAAGTTAATTGTAAACTGTTAGAAAATGAAAATTGGATTAATTACATCTTGTTTGGCTGGGGTTGCTCATAGTAAAATGGCAGCAATCGCACTTCAAAAAGAGGCCGTAAAAAGGGGCTATGAAATTTGTATAGAACAGCAAGGGGGTCATAAAATACCTGTTAAATTAACCTCGGATCAGATAAAAGAATCAGACATAATAATTATCGCAAAAATGGTAACCATTTCTGGAAAAAATCGTTTTGAAAATAAACTCATATTAGATGTTAGCGTCAATAAAGCCGTCCGTGATCCCAAATCCATTCTTGATCAAGCAGAAGAATTAATAGCGAAATCCTAATGATTGAAAAGCAAATTGTTATTAAAGATAGCGTTGGATTTCATGCAAGAACAGCCTCTTTGTTTGCGAAAAAAGCAGCTCGGTTTGAGTCAGATGTAGCAATTGTTTTTAACGGAAAAAAAGTAAACGGAAAAAGTACACTTTCATTGATGACCCTTGGTGTAAAAAGCCAAGATGAAATTGCTATCACTGTTTCTGGAAAGGATGAATCCCTTGCCATGGAATCATTAGTTACTTTAATTGAAAATAATTTTAAAGATTGAAAAAAAATATAACTCTAAAAGGAATATCCGCATCGGTTGGAATCGCTTTGGGTCCCATTTTCATTATTGAAAACGAGAAACCACTGGAGGTTATAAAACAAAAATGTTCTTCAGTAGAGGTTGAAATTGATAAACTTACTTCATCACTATCTGCTACACAAGCCAAAGTGTTAGGGCTAAAAAGTGCAATGGCAAATACGCTTTCGAGTGAAGAATTAGAACTTTATGATGCCTATTTAGAGATTCTAAAAGACCCTGAATTAAAAGCCAATACCATAGATTATATAAAAGAAGAAAAATGTAATGTAGATTTTGCTCTACAACAGATAACCTCAGTTTATATTTATGATTTAGAAGCTTTGGATGATCCATATTTAAGGGCACGTGCAGAAGATATAAGGATGTTAAATAGAATGCTTGTAAATAGTATACAGGGAAGAGTGGAGCCGGAAATTGTATTGACATCTCCATCAATTCTTGTTGCTGAATCACTTTCCACTAACCAATTGGCAGCAATAAATGCCAAACAAATTTTAGGTGTAGTTACTGCCAAAGGCGGCAAGACAGATCACATTGCAATACTTTTAAAATCTATGGGTATCCCTGCACTTGTTGGAATGGGTAAAGCTATTTCAACACTGAAGAAAGAATCCTATTTAATTATAGATTGTAATCAAGGTATGCTATTAGTAAATCCTATTCAAGAGATAGTTTTACAATATGAGTTGCTTAAGGAAAAGCAATTTTTGGATTTTGAAAGACAAATTAAATTCAGTCAATCAAAAGCAACTACATTAAGTGGAAAAGAGCTTTCAGTTTGTGCTAATGTCGGAGATATAGAGGATATGCAAAAAGCATTTCAATTTGGGGCAGACGGGGTCGGGTTGTTTAGAACAGAGATGTGTTTTTTAGAGTCTAAAAATTTTCCGACTGAAGAGTCACACTTTCAAAAATACACCTCAATACTAAAAGAATTTCCCAAAGCACTTCATACCATCCGATTACTTGATTTTGGATCTGATAAGCCACTTGTTTATTTAAAAAATAAAATTGAGGAAAACCCAGCACTAGGAAGTCGAGCATTGCGTTTGGGTTTTGAATATTATAAAGAATTATTAAAACCTCAATTAAGAGCCTTATTGCGTCTGTCTCAACAATTTAATCTTCAGCTACTTTGCCCTATGATAGCTGATATTGAAGACTTACTTGAAATAAAAGAGAAAATAAATTTAGAATTTCATCAGTTGATTAATGAAGGATTTGAAATACGAAAGATTCCTTCAATTGGAATCATGGTTGAAATCCCAAACATCATATTACAACCCCAAGCCGTAGCGAAAAAAGCTGATTTTTTTTCCTTTGGAACAAATGACCTTGCACAATTTTTAATGGCTGCCGACCGCACCAATGATCGTGTTACACACTATTTACCTCGTGCAAAAGAGAGTTTACTGTTTTTAATTGAAAACTTCACTAAAGTTGCTCATGAAGAAGGTAAAAAGGTGAGTGTTTGTGGTGAACTTGCTTCAGATGAGGAATGCCTATCAACTTTCATTAGAATTGGTATTGACTCATTAAGCATGCCTCCTAATTTAATCCCTGGTATAAAAGAAGCAATAAGGAATAGTCCATAGATACTGTGATCTTTTACCACAAAACTGTCTTTGGAACACTAAACCTCGCCTTTTGAGTAGGTGCTATCATAGGTTATTTTTTGATGATTTTACATCATTTAAATCAAACACAGATTGGGATTGAAAAGGGGATTAATTCATCTCATTATAAATCCATTCCACAAAGAATTCTGTATTTATTTTTGCAGTATTATTAATATTTAAAAATGGTGTTTTTGAATTATAGTGTGCTTTAAAAAATTCCGAAAACATATATGCTGATATTTCGTTTGGATGATCAAGTCCCCTTTCAATAGGGAATGAATTTTTATAAAACTCGAGCTCAAATAATGGTTTAAATATTAATTCTGAATTAAATTTAGAAACATAAAATCCATCTCCTTTCTTTTCAATTTCAAATGCTACATCTTCAAAATGTTTTCCCATTGCAGGTATATCTATGTTCTTTTTAAGTAATGTTCTTATCCAGAAATATTTGCCATCCTTGTTTTGATCTGGAACAATCCACTCAGCTTGTGGAGCATCAGGATTTGATACTTGATTAATTATTATTTGTTTCTCATCATGTACAATCTCATTGACAAAATTCCATTTAGTTGTATATAGACTAGTAAATTTAGTAGGAAAAGTACGCTGTAGGGAATGCATTTGCTCATGAACTAAAAGACCCCCAAGTGATGTAACTAGTTTGGCTTCACTCTCTTCTGACATTTGATCACTCCATTCTTTGGAAAGCTTGTCAAGATATGCCTGACTTAATATTATGTACGTTCCCCTAGTGTGTGCAAATCCACCACAAAGCCAATTTTGAATTTTAATAAATCTCCAAGGCTGTTTTGCCATTAGATTTATATTATTATCAAGTAGCCAAGTATTCGTTTTATTTACTACAAACGAAAGTATACTTTTCTCATTTTTAGTAAATTCTAATACTGCAGATGAAAATTTTTCTTTAGCAAAAATTCTTGCAGAGTCAATATTGTCAGGTGATTTTTCCTGAGTAAAAGTTGTTATTTCACGATTTTGTAATTTTGAAAAATAGGGCTCAAAAGTTTCGTCTAATATGGCGATACTCGCCTGTTTTTTTGTTAAAAAACTTATTCTTGAATGAACTAACGGACTCTTGTAAATTTCATTTATTTGATATTTAGTTAGGCTGTTTTTAGGGTCAATTCTATCTTTAAAATTGCCCTCCCCTTGAATATTTGGTGTGTTGTCATTAACATTTTGGTCATCAATTGAATGCTTTAATCCTAAATTATGTCCAATTTCGTGAGCAACAACAAATGCCTCCATGTACATTTTTTCATCATCATTATACTCGTTCCCTTTTCCCAGGCTTATAAAAATTAAATTTCCATTCATTAGCCCTCTTCCTGTTGGTCCATTGTTACCATCTATTGCATTAACAAAAAACATATTTACAATGTCATTTTGACCTCTTAAAATTTTTTCTTTACCAGCAATTATAACTATACTATCAAGATTAATTTTTCCATCTCTTGCTTTACTGTTATTAAAATAAATTGGTTCTAAAAAATGAAAATCTATATCTGCTCTAGAATAGGCTTTGTTAATTAGTGATGAAGAAAGTTCATGTCTGGCAGGTTTGTCTCCACTATCTGATTTTGTTATTATGGGTTGAATAATTACAACTTTTGAAGTTAATTCATCCTGCTTTAAACGTGAACAATTATTCAACAATATAAAAGTAATGAGCAAACATTTATTTAAATAAAATTTCATCTTTAGTCTTAAGAATGTTAAGTTAAGGTTTTAGGGGTAAAGAAAAAACCGATAAGATAATTTTGAATACATATCTGAGATAAAGTGATCAGGCAATTAAAAAACTGGCCTAGAGATTTAGGAATGAACCTCATCACATTACAAACTTTCCCCAAACAACTCCCCCCTAAAACCACTACAAGGAATCTCAGGGTTAAGGCAATGATATCAATAGATTAGGAGGGATTTGGATTACATCCATTGGTGTAAAAGAAAAACCCTCCACTGGGGAGGGTGTATGATTATATTATTCTACTACTAGTTTATCCAGCCTCCTACTTGAGGTCTTAACTCTGCTCCATATGCTTTAGCTTTGGCTTTGAGTTCAGCTGATGCATCCCCCGCAATAATCACTTTACTAAGAGTGAAAAGTTTCATAAACTCTTTGGAATAATCACTCTGCTCAAAGTTGTTAAGGTGATGAACGAAGTCAGAAGAAGTATAGTATTTCTCAACCAAATTAACTTTTTCCCTAAACCTTAATCGGAGTGGTTTTTATATCGGAGTTAATTTTTTCTCCATCGAAAATAACTGTATAGTTCATTTTAAATTTGTTTAAAAGTAAATCTATAAATTAAAAAAAGTATTATTTCTCACCTTTTTCCAAAGGTTCTTGATCTGATTCTGATAGTTTTTTTCCTAAATGAATTCTAAGGAAAACCTCATGTGTTTTCAAATTAAGCTGTGCTAACCCACTAAGAATCGGTGTTTCATAAGCATATCCGAGATCAAAATTACCCACACGCACTGAGGAAAGTAAAGAAAATGCTCCACTTGATCTGTAGGACATGCCCACATCAAACCTTTGTTGCCAGCTTAAAAATCCGGTAAGATCAGTACTCAAGGGGAGTCCTTTGACTTTTCTGAGTAGCAAAGAGGGTTTTAAATAAAGATTGGTGCCCAGTGGGAGTGTCCCTCCGCCTCCAAGATAGGTGTGGACGCGGTCTTTGGCTGTAATGGCCACGTCTTTTGTTCTATTTGACTTAAAAATTCTAGGAAGAGAAAAAGAGAGCCACAGATTTTCTCTTTTTAATAAAGCGCCCACCCCAATATTGGGATTAAATTTAGAAAAGGCCTGTTGGATGGGGTCTGGAGAGGCAGCAAAGCCCAAAAGCCCCGTAGGGTCTGCTTTATAAAAATTTCCTCCTGCTTTTAATCCCAAATAAACTTGAGTCGTTTCCATATTGAGCTGATAGGAAAAATCAATTGTGGCATTTGTTTGTTGCTCTATAAAAACCCGGTCTGCTACTAAAGAAATTCCTAAACCTACCTTATTTGCTCTGGCAGAGGAATAGGAAAAGGCAAGTGTAGTAGGCGCTTCTTCATCAAATGACCACTGGCGTCGTGAAATAAATGAAAAAACCGTTCCTTCCTCAGCTCCCGCAAAAGCAGGATTGATAATATTCATTGTATTGCGGTAAAAGGAATAATAACTCTCCTGCTGTCCAAAACTTAGCAATGGCAGAAATAAAAGCGCTAAATATACGATCGGTCTGTTTGTCATCTTGTCAAATAAATCCATCCTTTATAGGTTATTGTCCCATTGCCTTCTAAGTCAATTTGATAGTAATAACTTCCCTCTGGAAGTGGTTGTTTATTGTGATCTGCAGGCCAGGTATTTTGATAGTTCTTTTTTGAATAAATTAAGATTCCTGATCTACTGTAAATAGAAAGCACTGCATTCGGATAATTTTCAATTTTGAGTACTGTAAAACGATCATTGATTCCATCGCCATTATCAGAAATAAATTGACTAACTAAGAGGTCGTCATAGCTATAAGGGTTGGGGTCTATTCTATTTTCAATTTGGTCATTATCAAAGTCGAGGTCATTACAGTCCGGTATTCCATCCTGATCAAAATCGGGGCTTAATGAATTGGGGTCTTTTGGATTAGACCCGCAGTCAATTTCTACTTCATCAGACTGTCCGTCATTGTCGTCATCTAAATCACACAGGTCCCCCAATCCATCGCCGTCAAAATCTTCTTGATTCTCATTGGGCAAATCTGGACAAACATCGCAAAAGTCTCCCACTCCATCTTGATCTCTGTCTTCTTGTTCTTCATTAGCAACTGAAATACAGTTATCACACACATCCCCCACTCCGTCCTGATCAATATCAGATTGGTCTGGATTGGGCACCTCCGGGCAATTATCATTAAAAGAGCTTACATATCCAAAGCCATGAGGGACCCCATCTCCATCGTTATCTAAATTGGGATATTCATTTTTATTCAAAGGGTCTGTATTAAAGGCTTGCTCTAATTCATCTTCATAACCGTCACCATCGTCATCCTCATCAAGACAATCTGGTATTCCATCATTGTCTGTGTCTAATGCCCTACTTCTATTATTTAGTGGATCTGAGCCACATTGAAGTTCTGTTGCGTCTGTTTGTCCGTCATTATCATCGTCTTCATCGAAAAAGTCAATAATGAGGTCTTGGTCTGTATCTAATGGAAAGATATTTACATCTAGAGAGTCTGTCCCTACTTCTAATTCAAGGGTGTCTTCAAATCCGTCATTATCGTCATCTAAATCCAATAAATTAATAATCCCGTCCTGGTCCGTATCCAGTGGTTTACTTAAAAAATCCAGCGGGTCTGTTCCTGCCAAACGTTCGATGTCATCAAAAAATCCATCATTATCATCATCTGGGTCTGCATTATTTCCGATGCCATCCTGATCGTTATCAGCCCATTCTGCGGGATCTAAAGGAAATACGTCTTCGAGGTCAATAACCCCATCTTGATCTGTGTCCAAGGGTGCATTATTTTCGGCATTAGGTGGATTGACCAAATTACACCTGTTTAGATCATCAGTAATGGTTAAATTAAAGGTTGTCGAAGCTGTATTTCCCGAACTGTCTGTGATAAGAAATACCGCTTTCGTTGTTCCTATCAGGTCACAGCTGCTCTTTTTCGTTTGATTCCGTCCCTTATTTTTTTGCTTTAATACGAGATTTTGTTGATCAATATAAATCGTTCCGCCGTCTAGAGATAAGATGCTAAAGTTATTGATGGTACAATTATCCGAACTTCCATTATCAATTAGTCCCCAAGGGATAATGAGATTTCCATTTCCATCTAGAGAGACGTCTACTTCTTTGACGCGTGCTACTGGAGGCTCTACATCTACTACTGTTACGCTTTGTGTTTTTGATGTTGAATTCCCAAAAGTATCTGTTACTGTATAGGTTATTATTGTTACTCCTATTGGGAATTGGAGGGGGGCATCATTCCCCGAAGAGACAATACCACAGTCATCATTTGAAACGATATTCCCTAGGTTAACCCCTGAGGAAAAACACGATCCTAAGTCTGTCTGGACAAGTATGTTTTTATCTTGAATAAAAATAGTGGGATTTGTACTGTCATTAAAAGTAATTCGTTGGGTGGCGGTCACTGTATTCCCAAAAGTATCACTTGCTGTCCAAGTCACTGTGGTTGTCCCTGTGGGAAAAGACCGCGGCGCGTCATTAGAAAAAGTAACCGCGCAATTATCGCTAACTGTTGGGTTGCCTAATATAATTGTACAAGAATCTGAGACAATATCAGATGGCGGAATAAGACTCGGTGGAGCGTCGTCATTTACGGTAACTAATTGAGTTGAGAGGGTTGTATTTCCTGCAACGTCTGTAACAGTCCACGTTACAGTTGTGGTCCCGATCGGAAAATTCGCGGGGGCATTATTTGATATGGAAGCGATTGTACAATTATCTCCTGTAATTGGGGCCCCTAGCGCTACCCCTGATGCGGTACAAGAGTCTAAATCTGTTGTTACAGTTACATCTGCAGGAGCTGTATTGAGGGGGACTAATGTGTCTGAAACGGTAATCAGCTGGGTGGCAGAAACAGTATTACCTGCATCATCTGAAACTTGCCAAACCACTGTTGTAATGCCAAGAGAAAAAACAGCGGGGGCATTATTGGTCGGTATTAATCCTCCGCAATTATCTGTCGCGCTTGCCACTCCAATATCAACATTACAATTGGGTGAAAGAATATCTGCAGGAATTGTTAGTACTGGATCTTCATTGTCATTAACCGTTATGGTTTGGGTTACTGTAGTCGTATTACTAGCACTGTCGGTTATGGTCCATGTCAATAGATTTACCCCATTGACAAAGGTCAAAGTGGGGTTGTCATTGACCACAGAATTTATCGCACAATTATCCAAAACAGTTGGGCTGCCTACATCAGAAGGAGCCAGCACTGCGTCACAGCTTCCCGGATCACTGTCCACCTGAATATTGGCAGGGGGGGTAGCCGTGGGCTGGACAGTATCACTCGGCGTTACCGTAATATTTTTTGTTAATCCGACAACTCTTCCGCTTGTCAAAGTTGTTGAGATTGTAACGGAAAAGTTCTTTATTGCATTTGAGGGGGGATATAATTTGGTAAATGGCAAGGTTGATGTAGCGCTAGCGCTTGCACCAGTATCCCCATTGCCAAAATCAAAAGCCCAGGAGGCCGCAGGGGGTGGGATGGCATTGACAATTACATCTTCCAATCCCCAGTTGTCCCAATTATCCCCATCATTATCAGGTTGGTACCATCTAAAAATCGTAGCGCTTGTTTGGGCAGCTAGTGGGATTTCAATATCATTTGCATACCAATCATACCAATCTGCAAGATAATTGTCCGTAGTGTCCCAACTGTCAAAAAAGGTTACCCAAGTGGATCCATTGTTGATAGAATATTGAAGATAGACTTCTTCATCTTCTCTTTCCCCATCCTCACATCCAGGGGATGGATCATCTGCACCATAGCGAATCAAAAATTCTAGGCTCCCCCCATAAGACACATCTACGGGTAGGGTTTGAACAAAACGTTTTCTATTATTACTCCCCCCAGATTGAAGCGTTGTGGCCCAAAAATAATTGGTATTGGTGGGGGTATTCCCTTTTGCTGGATTACACGGCTGGCCCACTGTATAGGGAGAAGAACTCCAACCTGCTGGAAGCGCTCCATCATTAAAATCAAATTCGGTTACACTATTTTCGCTGGGTATATAGAGTGCATCAAATTGAACTAAAGTCCCGCTACAAGTAGTTGAAGACATCGTGGCCGTAAATTGAACTTCTTGTGCATAGGCCCCACCCATTAAAAGAACGATCAGTAAAAGACTAATTGACCTCAATGGAACTTATTTTAGATAATACAAAAGGAGCGGCTTTACTTGTCTTATTTGGTCTACGGTCCACCTTATATATCCTTAATTTTACAGGGTTGTAGGCACAGCTTCCTGTTTTTACCTCCTTTGGTTTTAAAACAAAAGCTGTTAGATCTTCTTCTTTACTGTTTTCTTCAGGGCTTTTATTAAAATTCACAACAAGAGTTTGATCAGTCAAATTTTGAATTTTAATAAAATAATACTCGAATGCAAATCCGTTTTTTTGGTCATTGCAAACTTTTGAAGTATAAGAAATAGAAATTCTTTTGTCTTTATAATAGGGGTTCCAGTCTTGAGAAGGTGTTTGATTTAATCCTATGACTAGGAAACAAATTATTAAATTATTGAAAATCATATTAATGTATTAAAAATTATTCCAAAAAATATCTTCAGCTTGCCGCTCCATTACTACTTTACCAAATGTTGCTCTATTATAAATAGTCTCTCCATAATCTGTTTCAATTGGATTTGAAAACACTACATTTTCAATTTCACCATTTATTGTATATTCTTGAATCGCTTCATTATAATTTGTGCAATTTGCTGGACTACAACTGGGATCATTGTTTTTCCAAGTAAATTCTTCTGAAGACACATAGGTATCAATATTATTTATTGAAAATTTAACTTTTTTAAATAATTTTTCATCATTAAATTTATAAGCTTTTTGATAATATGCGGTATCCCCATCAGAATTATCTTGATCATACTCAACTAACCAAGTAGCTCTTATCGGATCATCTTGATAATCATCTTTTTCACAATTAATTAAAATCAAACTTAAAATTATAGGCAGAATATTTTTCATTGTGTTGGTTTCTAGATAGTTCAATATACTAAAATTCTAGCTCTACCCCCTGTTTTCTAACTGAACTTAATTATGAGGATATGCCGATAATTTAATCTGTTGCTTTTTTTGAACCATATAAACCCAATGCGGTTGCAGAAACTATAAGAACTAAAATAGGAATAGGTGGGTCCTCCGCCTCTGAATAAGTGATTAAATAAAGCAACAAGTAAAACTAAACCTCCAAAGAATGAAACATTTAAATAGTTTACTAGAAAGGTTTATAATATTTTGGCTTTTGTCAATTAATTTAAAAAGTGTAAATTTCACAAAACAACTAAAATCATGAAGACTTATAAAATGTATAATATTAGTTCCTTAATTCTTGGTTTACTCTTTTTATTTTTTCCTACAATGGAGGTGAATTCTCAATTACTTAAAAAATTACAGGATAAGTCAAACAAATTAAGCAGCAAAATTATGGACAAGGCTGTGGGTAAAATGCCAGGAGCAAATATGCTAAAAGATGCTAGTAAGGCAACTAGAGAATATGAGGATTTAAATTATCACTACAAATTTCAAAACGATTCTCTTGTATTTTTTATGACATTTAATCACAAACATGGTAATCTAGGGGATGTGATTTTATCAATTAGAAATATAAGTGATAAAGATATTATACTAGATAATCTTGATCATAAAAAAGACAAAAATGATATTTATGATAAATCATTTAATCTTTTGAAAACAATTGGATTAAGTGAAATTAATTTACTCGAGGAAGAAGAATATTATAATTTTTTACTCAGTAGGAAAGATATCATGAATAATTATTATGAATATAAAATGAGAATAATTTTTAGTAAGAAAGTTGAATTTTTTAAGGGTGAGATCCGCACCAAACGCAATAATATGTTTGATAACCGAAGACCCACTGATGAACTAATTAAAAAGATTAGTAAGGTTAATTTAGTGACCTCAATGGATGTGAATAATATTATACTTAATGCAGATACTGGAATTATGTCTGATGCCCTTGGCATTGGAGATCAAGTAAATATTGAATATTTTATTAAAATGATTGATTTTAATAATTATTTTGATTTTGCATCAAATAAATCCAAAGTTTTATCAAAAGACCAAACTAGTGTAGTTGATTTAAATTTAACTAGTGTATTAGGCACCAAACTAAATCCTAATGTTTTTCGTGATCAAACTGGAAAAGTTGTCTATGATTTTAATCCATATCAATTGATTTTCAGAGGTAAAAAAATAGATGAATTTGAACAAGAAACAGAAGCGCCAAATGGTAAGTCTATACCAGCAATTAATTTTCCGGATTTAGTCTATACTTTTCCTGAAAAAATAAATTTAAGATTAAGAGAAGACACAAGTATATCTATGACTAAAAATCCTAATTGGAATGAAAGTTGGCGAGAAGACGATTCAGACTTTGCTGCCGGAAGAATGGAGTATTTAATGCAAAAAACGGTTGAAGGTAAACAAGAAAGAAAGGATAAGAAAAAGGATAAGAAAAATAGAAATTGAAAATTGATGTAACCTTATATTAGTTTTGCAATAAATAAAATATATTATAATTTATTTATTCAACTCTATACTTTTCAAACCAAGCAATTATTACACTAAATAAGCAAGAAATATTTTTTTCATTGTGTTGATTTTAAGATAGTTCAATATACCTAAAATCTACATTAAATCTTTTTCTATAGCTTCATTCTCTTCTTTCTGTTTTAATTTAATAAAATCTAATATTGGTTTATTTTTTGAATGTATTTTTTCAATTTCAAAAGTTTCTGAATCAGCAGGGATCCAATATATTCTATCTGTTTCATATTCATCAGTATATCCACTTCTAGAATTAACGCTCCATATTGTTTCATTTTTTTCATAAAACCAAGTTTCGTCCTCTTCATAAAAAAAATCATTTTGATATTTTCTTCCAAATGAAAAAGAATCTACATAAACTTTCATCCAACTATAACCACACATATGGCACTCAGTAGTAGGGATTTCACAAGGGTCGCAGGATGAAATATCGATATAATAATCAGGCATATTTTCAGAAAAAGTATACAAAGAGGATCCATTTGTCCAAGTAGTACCATTATTTCTTGTTAAAAATGAGGAACTATTTTTTCTTAAAAACCCGTCAAAAACATATCCTTTTAAATTTATTTCGAAAATTACCTCTACCCATTCCCCTTCAACAACTTTAGTAATTCCTGTTTCTTTATCAGTATCATTTATTGTCAATTTAATACCTGTTTCAGATTCTATTGTAACATTTTGACCGTAAAGAAGTGTCGCTACTTTCCTTGATTTTGAATTAGGGGCTTCACGAACATTTAAACCTCCTTTTGCTGAAACATAATAATCTTGTCCAAAAGAAACTATTGGAACAAACAGTAAAACAAGAAGTAGCTTTTTCATAGTATTTATTGTAGATGGTTCAAGATACCTAAAATCTACAATATCTCTACTCTGTGTTTTTCTTACTGAACTTAATGAAGAGGACATGACTGTGGTTTAAAAGAAAACGCCACTAAAGTTA
>Ga0209653_1001582_pt1 | contig 17987 bp, 19 predicted proteins | sample SaaInl6LU_22_DNA_FD_184644 | JGI IMG/M metagenome (GOLD analysis project Ga0209653, IMG submission 184644) | Marine microbial communities from expanding oxygen minimum zones in the Saanich Inlet - ESP_116LU_22_DNA (SPAdes) (version 2) | ecosystem: Environmental > Aquatic > Marine > Intertidal...
GGAAGGAAATGTTTACCAGTGCAGATAATTATATGTTAGAAATTAACAAAGAAGTTTCAAAAGAAGATCCTTTGCGAATTTTAATTCTAGCAGCCGTAATTTGTATCGATATGGTATTAAAAGAATAAGGAATATCCTTAAAAAACAAACGCCAGTATTGACGGCGTTTATTCTTAGGTAATTATTGTTAAAGATCGTCTTTAGAATTTACTGTATAGGTCCTCCATTTGTCTAAACAAGCCTTAATGTCTTCAGGTATTTCAGAGTTAAAACGCATAAATTCTCCAGTTGTTGGATGTGTGAATCCTAATGTTTTTGCATGCAAAGCTTGTCTTGGCAATGTTTTAAAACAGTTTTGGACAAACTGCTTGTATTTGGTAAAAGTAGTGCCTTTTAAGATGTCATTTCCACCATAACGCTCATCATTAAAGAGGGTGTGTCCAATGTGTTTAAAATGGGCTCTAATTTGATGGGTTCTTCCTGTTTCTAGTTTACATTGTACTAAGGTAACATACATAAACCGATCTATTACTTTGAAATGGGTGACTGCATGTTTTCCAAAATCACCTTCAGGGAATACATCCATTTGTAATCGATTTTTTAAGCTGCGCCCAATATTTCCTTCAATACGCCCTTCATCTTCATCGATATTCCCCCATACTAGGGCATAATACAGACGTTCCGTGGTTCTGTCAAAAAACTGTTTTGATAAGTTTGCCAAAGCAGCCTCTGTTTTTGCAACCACCAACAATCCACTAGTATCTTTGTCAATTCGATGGACGAGTCCAGGGCGTTCGTTTGAATTTGTAGGTAAGTTTTCGATATGGTGAATTAAACCGTTCACTAAAGTCCCAGAGTAATTTCCATGACCAGGGTGTACAACCATTCCTGCTTTTTTATTGACTACAATAACGGCATCATCTTCATAGACGATATCAATCGGTAAATCCTCTGCAATCAACAATTGCTCTGCTGGTGGATGTGATAAGAGCACTCTAACAACATCATTTGGTTTTACTTTATGATTTTGCTTTACGGGAATTTCATTCACTAAAATATTTCCATTTTTTGCCGCTTGTTGAATTTTATTTCGCGTCGCATTTTCTATGAAATTCATTAAAAATTTATCAACTCGTAAAGGCTCTTGTCCTATACTAGCTGCAAATTTATGGTGCTCATATAAATCCTCATTTTCTATTTCTTGGTCGTTGTTCTCTTGCATAATTCCTCGGTAAGTACTTGAAATTTAATTTCCTTTGCCATCCCCTAAAATCAACTCAATGGTCGAATTTTTTGGTAATTTATCTCCAATCTTTATTTTTCTATTCTTAAATTTCAACCCCCTTACAACATCTTTCCCAATGTCTGGTACATATGAAAACTCAGTTCCAACATTAAAACCAGTTGACTTTAATTCGGTGGTAGCTTGTCTCTTTGTACGACCATTTAAATCCGGTACCTCTAAAGAACGATACTTTGAAGGATTTAAAACCAAGTAAATTTTACGTTTTTCTTTTACGAAGTCACCCGCTTTTGGGGATTGTTCTATGACTGATTTATTTGGGTAATTGGGGTTGTAACTAGCAGAATCCATTACTTTTAAATCGAGATTTAATTCCGTTAACTTTTGTCTTACTTCCACCAACGACATTTTTTCCAAGTTTGGTACTTGTATTTTTTGATTGTGGTTTGTGGTTACGCTTAACCAAAATTTTAATGCGAAAACTAAAAGCAACAAACCCACAAATGCAATTAATAATTGCTTTAAAAATGACTTACTAATTAGAAACTGAATAACACCCATTTTTCGATTTTTAGAACAAACAAAGATATAAAAACTAAACGTGGCTGTTTCTATTTATATTTTGATAAATTTGTTTTATTTTTTTAGCATAAATGAAACAAAATATCGCCATAATAATGGGTGGCTATTCAGCCGAAGTTGACATTTCTATAAAAAGCGGAAATGTTGTTTATACGCATTTAGACAAAGAAAAGTATAGCCCTTTCCGAGTGCTTATTTTACACAATAAATGGGTGGCTTTAGATGCGAACGGGAAAGAATACCAGATCGATAAAAATGATTTTTCTTTTCTATTAGGTACCCAAAAAATAGTTTTTGATTGTGTTTTCAATGCAATTCATGGAAATCCTGGTGAAAATGGAGCCATTTTAGCCTATTTTAAATTAATAGGATTGAAGCACACATCTGCAAGTCCATATCAAATGGCTCTTACGTTTAATAAAAGAGATACCTTAAGTGTTGTGAAAGAATATGGAATTAAAACCGCAACTTCTTATTATTTGAACAAAGGGTCTCAGATTGATCTTGATGCCATCATTGCTAAAGTTGGTTTGCCTTGTTTTGTAAAGCCAAACAATGCAGGTTCTAGTTTTGGTATTTCAAAAGCTCACAACCTAGCAGAGATGTTGCCAGCGATTCAAAAGGCGTTTAAAGAAGATTCTGAAATATTAATTGAATCTTTCTTGGAAGGTAGAGAGGTTTCAGTTGGAGTTATTCAATATCAGCAAGCCCTTAAAGTATTGCCAATTACAGAGATTGTTACAGAAAATGATTTCTTCGATTATGAAGCAAAATACCAAGGAAAATCTACCGAGATTACCCCTGCAATACTTTCCTCAGCAATACAGGAAAAAGTGGTGTTTACCGCCAAAAAAGTATACCATAGTCTCAATTTGTCTGGTTTTTCAAGAGCAGAATTTATTTTGGTAAAAGGAGAGCCTTATTTTTTAGAAATTAATACAGTACCTGGTTTAACAGAAGAAAGTATCTTACCACAGCAAGCTGCATGTGCAGGTATTTCTTTAAAACAACTATTTGATAATGCCATTCAGTCGGCTTTAAACTAAGAATATGAAAAGAGCAATTTTCCCAGGGTCCTTTGATCCTATTACATTAGGTCATGTTGACATCATAGAAAGAGGTATTACTTTATTTGATGAGTTAATTATTGCAATTGGTGTTAATTCAGGAAAAGAATACATGTTTTCTTTAGCGGAACGCAAGCACTTTATTGAAAATTGTTTTAAAGGCAATCCAAAAGTAAAGGTGGTCACCTATAAAGGGTTGACGGTTGATTTCTGTATGAAAAATAACGTTGACTTTATTTTAAGAGGTTTAAGGAATCCAGCAGATTTTGAGTTCGAAAAAGCAATTGCACACACCAATCGAGATCTAGCCCCTGTAGAAACAATATTTTTATTAACAGCAGCGAGTACTTCTTATATATCATCATCCATTGTTCGAGAGGTCATTCGAAACGACGGGGATTATACGAAGCTGGTACCAAAAATGGTGAGAATATAGCATTCTAATTACTACATCTTTTGATTTTTAAATACATTATGAAAAAAATAGTTTATTTCATTTCGTTTTTTTTGCTCCTTTCTTGCGATGTTTCAGAGAAAGAAAATGCAACAGGATTTAAAACCTTATTCGAAAGATCTGCAGGTACTGAAACACCTGAGTACAAAGATGTAATTGCTTTTTATGCTGCTTTAGCAGACGCCTATAATGAGATCTCCCTCTTTTCTTTCGGACAAACAGATGCAGGTGAGCCGCTACACTTGGTAGTATATAGTGCTGAGGGAATTTATAATATCGATGAAATTCGAAATTCAAAAAAAAACACGCTCTTAATTAACAATGGAATTCATCCAGGAGAATCTGATGGAATTGATGCCTCGATGCTTTTCTTGAGAGATATTGTTCAAAACGATTCTTTGAAAAAGAATTATAAGAACACACTTATTGCAATTATTCCTGTTTATAATGTTGGTGGCGCCTTAAATAGAAACACCCATTCAAGAGCCAACCAAAACGGACCTAAAGCATATGGTTTTCGTGGAAACGCAAGAAATTTTGATTTAAATAGAGATTTTATTAAACAGGATACTAAGAATTCAGCTGCATTTGCAGAGATTTTCCATACTGTCAATCCAGATGTTTTTATCGACAATCACGTGAGTAACGGTGCGGATTATCAATATGCAATTACCCATTTATTTACACAACACAACAAATTGGGAGGAGATCTCGGTGAGTTTTTAGAAACACAAATGCGTCCTTCTTTGGAGCAATCCTTAAAAGAAAAAGGGATTGACATTACGCCTTATGTAAATGTTTGGGGCACTACACCAGAGGCAGGGTGGTCTCAGTTTTACGATTCACCAAGATATTCAACAGGGTACACAACACTCTTTAACACCTTGGGCATGATGGTCGAAACTCACATGCTAAAACCTTATAAAACTCGTGTTGAACAAACCTACGAATTGCTTTTTTCAATGTTAGATTTTACCGAAAAAAATTCTAATGAAATTAAGAACCTTAGAAAAAAGGCTGTTGCTCAAATAGTGGCGAATAAAACATACCCATTACATTATAAAGTAGATAAGAAACATCCTACAACTCTCCGTTTTAAGGGTTATGAAGCAACTATTTTAGAAAGTAAAGTAACCAATGGGAGGCGACTTTTTTACGATCGAACACTTCCTTTTACAAAAGAAGTAAACTATTATAACAACTACATTGCAACCAAAGAGATTAAGCTCCCAAAAGCTTATATTTTACAACAAGGTTGGCATCGTGTTGTAACTCGTTTGCAAAATAATAACATCGAATTTACCCGTTTTAAGATAGACACCACCATAGTCGTTGAGGTACAACATATAAAAGACTATAAGACCAGAGCGAATGCCTATGAGGGGCATTATTTGCACTATAATACAACTGTTGTGAAAACTAAAAAAAGAATGCGTTTTAGAAAGGGAGATTTGTACATACCAATCCGTCAAAATGGAATTCGATATCTCATCGAAACCCTAGAGGCAGAAGGGGTTGATTCTTTCTTCAATTGGAATTTTTTCGATACTATTTTACAGCAAAAAGAAGGGTTTTCTGGGTATGTATTTGAAGAGGTCGCAGCAAATTTTCTACGGAAAAATCCTGCGATAAAAAAGGCCTTAGAAGAAAAAATAAAAACGGATGAAAATTTTGCGAATAATCCAAGAGCTCAATTGTCTTTCGTGTATGAAAAAACATTGCATTATGAAAATGCACACTTAATGTTACCCGTTTTTAAAGCCTATTCGATTTAAGAGATTTCTTAGAAAGTAGAAGTGATGTTTAAAGTAACTTCATCCCAAGTTTTAGAAATACCATCTGCTCCTTTGTGAAGTTCTTCACAGACCTTGTTTAAGGAAGCTATTGCAGCTTTTGCATTCCATTTGTTAATGTCCATAGTGGATTTCATTGAAAATACGTTGTTAGTAATTGTATATTCAAACGGAACTTTGTCTGTAATACCATTCATTTTAATTGTTGCAATTCCAGATGTAGCTGTTAAAATCTCTAAGGTGCCCGATAATAAAGAGGTATCCATAAAGCTGAAAAAGAATTTTCTAATCTTATAATCCCTACTGCTATCTTTTGTAAAAATACTACTCACAGGAATTGAAAACGAAGTATTGTGAATTGCTTCTTTTATCGTGTTTCCATCTCCATTAGCGGTGATATTTACTTTTTTAAATTGCCCATTAACAGGGATTTTTTCAGTTGTTTTATAAGCAGTCCATCCAATCTTATTTTTAGCTTCTTTTAAAGAGAACTTCGCAGAAGTTTTTAATCCCAACTCCCTTATTAAGGAATCGTTCTTTGTTTCAGTCTTACATCCTGAAAAATAGATAACGGTAAATAAAAATACACTGAATAGGATTGATTTTTTCATGAATTATTTTTTAGGATTGATAATTGTGTTTGCTAATTTTATATATTCTTTCTTTGCTTCCGAGGGCGTCATGTCTTTTAATTGCATCCATGCATTAAATTTAAAAGCGTTTCTTACATCTGATCCACTGTTAAAAGAAAAATTATTTCCAAAATTGGCTTGCTTATTAAAAGCATACAATTTAAGCATTATATCGGGGGCAACGGCTTCTTTTAGACAAGATATTCTCTCGAATGCTGCTACAAACTCTTTGTCTAAATCATTTAACATTTTACTTTTTTTCTGCAATTACTTGTGTTCCTCCTTTTACAATATCACCTAACTTAACAGTAAGTTTTGTGTCTAAAGGTAAGAAAAGGTCAACTCTTGATCCAAATTTGATGAAGCCGGCATCGGTACCTTGCACAATTTCATCTCCTTTTTTTGCGTAGTTTACAATTCTCTTTGCCAATGCACCAGCAATTTGACGGTATAGAATTTCACCAAAAGAACCATTCTCTAATACGATGGTAGTTCTTTCATTTTCTGTAGAAGCTTTAGGGTGCCATGCAACCAAATATTTCCCTGGATGGTATTTGCTGTAATTTACAGTACCACTCATTGCGTAGCGAGTAACGTGTACGTTAATGGGAGACATGAAAATAGACACTTGTAACCTTTTGTCTTTAAAATATTCTGTTTCCTCAACTTCTTCTATTACTACAACTTTACCATCTACAGGAGCTATAATATGCTTTTCATTAAGTATCGTGTTTCTTCTAGGGTTTCTAAAGAATTGCAAAATAATGATTAAAAAAGCTAGAATTAAAATCTGAATGCTCTTTACTACCCACACAAGTTCAATAAATTTCTCTGAAAGTAAAATCCCCGCAATACTAAGTAGTAATGAAACTACAATAATCTTATAACCTTCTTTGTGAAAACGAATCATGAATTATATTATAAAGTTGATATACAAATATACAAACGGAGCAACAAATAACAAACTATCAAATCTGTCTAAAATCCCTCCATGACCTGGCATTATTGTACCACTGTCTTTTATGTTAGCCTGTCTTTTAAATTTTGATTCTACTAAATCTCCAATGGTACCAATAACCGAAACGATTACAGCAATTACAATCCAGTTTATTAAACTGTAGTTTGTTACATAAATGGAGATGAGATAGCCTGTAGCGATTGAGAATATGAGACCGCCAAAAAAACCTTCAATCGTTTTTTTTGGTGATATAGAAACAAACAGTTTTCTTTTTCCGAAATTCTTACCTACAATAAAAGCAAAACTATCATTCGTCCAAATAAGGAGTAAGATACTTAAGATGGTCGCTGCATTATATTGATCTCCTTGGAAAGGGATTAAAATTAAAAAACAAAAAGAGAACACAATGTATCGAACGGTGAGTCCCATTTTTGAACGATCATCCTGATAAGAAATTTCTTTTTTTGAAATTAATTGATAGCTTAAAAAAAGGGATGAGATAATATTAATTCCTAAAATACCAACTACTGCATAGTTGTCAGAATTTTTTAATAAAAGGAAAACAGCCGCAGCAAAAAACAGGTAGGATGCAAGACTTTTAAAATGAATGATCTTGTGAAATTCCCAAATTGAAATTCCTGCAAAAATAGCCGTCAGAATTACAAATGATTCTTTAGAATAAAGGATTGCGGAAACAAAAAGAAAAACGAAAATAAGTCCAGATAAACTCCTTCTTAAAAGGTTGCGCATATTATAAATCTTCAAATAGCAGCAAATATAAGTTTTTTGAATTACTGTTGCCATAGTTTAAAAAATTATCATCATTTTTTTTGATCCTATAATTTTTAATAGCGCTTATATTGGTTGGTAAGTTTTGTTTAGAGCTTGTTTTAATACCTGTTAGTCCTTGGCCAGTATCTTTTACAATCTGGCTTGTGCTTGCATAAATAATAAAATTTTCAGAAAATTCAGTAATTTTTTTACTTTTCAATTGGTTTGAAGACAAAAGAATATCTCCTTTGTCTGCAATTAGATGCTCGCAAGAAGTAAAAAACGGTAATTTTTGGTTTGTTTCTGATGTCTCTATCTCTTTATTGATGTACTTTAAAAGAGTGGGGTCCAAAAGTTGAATTTGTTCCCAACTGTTTTCAACGAGAATGCTTTTTAAGTTAGAAATTACCTCTTTCTTATTTGTACAGTATAGGAACTTACCCCCTTTAGAAAGAAAATTATGTACAAACAGATCATCTAAAGATAAAGAAACCTCTTGACTTTTGGTTTTCTCTTCTTCAAATGATTGTCTGTTGAGTAGTTTTTTAAGGAAATTCATTACTAAATTAAAGCGTTTGATTATTTGCCAGGATTTTCATCTAATGGTAAAATAGCGACGTCTTTTTCTTCTTCAATTTTTTCTTCCTTTAGAGGTTGATTTTCAACATCAAAAGGTCTTTTTCCAAATATTTTTTCTAAATCATCTTTGAAAATTACTTCTTTTTCTAAGAGTAATTCTGCTAAAGTGGTCAACTTCTCTTTGTGAGTACTTAATAACTCAACAGCTCTTACATATTGCGCTTCAATCATCTTAGAGATTTCTTTGTCAATAGTTTTTGCCGTTTCTTCACTGTATGGTTTTACAAATGCATTATTTCCAGATGAATCGTAATAGGTAATGTTTCCAACTTCATCATTTAAGCCATAAACGGTAACCATGGCTCTCGCTTGTTTGGTTACTTTTTCTAAATCACTTAATGCACCTGTTGAGATTTTATTAAAAATAATTTTCTCAGCAGCTCTTCCTCCTAAGGTAGCACACATTTCATCCAACATTTGTTCTGTTTGCACAATCATCCTTTCTGCCGGTAAGTACCAAGCAGCTCCTAAAGATTGTCCTCTAGGTACAATAGTTACCTTAACGAGTGGTGCAGCATGTTCTAGCATCCAACTCACCGTTGCGTGTCCAGCTTCATGAAAAGCAATTGTTTTTTTCTCTTTGGGCGTAATTACTTTATTTTTCTTTTCTAGTCCACCCACAATACGATCAACGGCATCCAGAAAGTCTTGATGCTCTATTGCTTTTTTGTCTTGTCTTGCTGCTATTAAAGCCGCTTCATTACACATATTTGCAATGTCTGCACCCGAAAAACCTGGAGTTTGTTGTGCTAGAAAACTTACATTTACATCTTCGCCTAATTTTAGGGGCTTTATATGCACATCAAAAATTTCTTTCCGCTCATTAATGTCTGGTAAGTCCACATAAATTTGACGATCAAAACGTCCTGCACGCATTAAAGCTTTGTCTAAAACATCTGCTCTATTGGTTGCCGCCACAACAATGACATTGGTATCGGTTCCAAAACCGTCCATTTCTGTTAGCAATTGATTCAAGGTGTTTTCCCTTTCGTCATTCCCACCGGTCATGCTGTTTTTTCCACGAGCTCTACCAATTGCATCAATTTCATCAATAAAAATAATAGAAGGTGATTTTTGTTGTGCTTGCTTGAACAAATCTCTCACTCGAGAGGCTCCCACACCCACAAACATCTCTACAAAATCAGATCCTGACAAAGAAAAGAAAGGAACGCCTGCTTCACCAGCTACCGCCTTTGCTAAAAGTGTTTTACCAGTTCCTGGAGGTCCTACTAGCAAAGCTCCTTTTGGTATTTTTCCTCCTAAGGCAGTGTATTTTTCAGGATTTTTTAAGAAATCTACGATTTCTTGTACCTCTTCTTTTGCACCTTCCAATCCAGCTACATTCTCAAAAGTCGTTTTTACTTTGGTGTCTTTGTCAAAAAGTTTTGCTTTTGATTTTCCAATATTAAAAATTTGACCACCACCACCGGCACCTCCGCCGCCAGACATTCTTTTCATGAAAAACAGCCAAACTCCGATTAGCAAGATGAAAGGTAAATAATTAAAGATACTTTCAACAATACTGGTCTGATTGTCATTTCGCATGTCCACCGACAATTTGTATTTCTCTTTCGCGCTGCTAACTTCATTTTCAAAATTTTGTTGATCTCCAAAATTGTACTCAAAAATCGGTGAGCCAGGTCTATAAAAAGTACCTGTTTTGTACTCTTTGTATTTGCTTTTTGCTAATGCATCTTCGGTTAGGTAAATTTGAGCTGTTGTATTATTAACAACTAAAATCTTTTCAATTTCGTTATCATTTAAAATTTCCTCAAATTTATTTTTAGACAAACTTTTGGAAGCTAAAGCATCAGAGTTTAAAAACTGAAATACGATTAGGGCTATAAAAATTGCTCCATAAATCCAGTATGAACTAAATTTTGCTTTGGGGGATTTAGGTTTATTTTCTTTATTCGAATCACTCATATTTTAAAAATGAAATGTGTTTGTTAAGATTTTATTTCAGTAATTTTTGCATCACCCCAGAGGCTTTCGATGTCATAAAATTCGCGAATGTGTTTTTGAAAAACATGTACAACAACATTTACGTAATCCATTAAAATCCACTCAGAGTTGTTTTGACCCTCAATATGCCATGGTTTGTCTTTGATTTCCTTAGAGACCGTTTTCTGGACAGATCCAGAAATTGCATTTACTTGCGTGTTTGAGTTCCCTGAACAAATGATGAAATAGTCACAAACAGTGTTCTCGATTTCTCTTAAATCTAATAATTGAATGTCGTCTCCTTTAACATTATCAATTCCTTTTATAATCACAGCAATTAACTCGTCTGTATTGATTTTCTTTTTGTTCATTAAAAATTTATAAATTAATACGCAAAGTTATTGTTTTTTTGTCACTTTTTTGTGTAATATTGAACTAGTTTATACATTATTTAACACTTGAAAATAATCAAACTTGATGCCATCGATTCTACCAATTCTTTTTTAAAAGATTTGGGACGTACTTCTGTTTTACAGAATTTTACCACGGTTACTGCAAAACAACAATTAAAAGGGCGTGGGCAACAAACAGGTTCTTGGGTTTCTGAAAGAGGTAAAAACTTAACATTCAGCACTTATGCTTCTTTTTTAGGGTTGGAAGTAAAAAACCAAAAACACCTCAGTTTTGCGGTAAGTCTTGCTATTTTAGAAGCACTTAAATACTTGGAAATTCCAAATTTACAGATAAAATGGCCTAACGACATTCTGGCAGGGAATGATAAAATAGCAGGTATTTTAATTGAAAACACTTTGAAAGAGCAAAAAATACATGCTGCAATTATTGGAATTGGATTGAATGTAAATCAAGAACACTTTCCAGTATTTTCGAGGAAGGCTACTTCCATTAAAAACTGTCTACATAAAGAGACTGATATAGAGGATATACTTCAATTGTTATTAAAGCACTTACAATCGAAATTAGCACTTTTAAATGAAGGTCAATATCAATTGTTAGAAGCACAGTTTTTAGGTTGTCTGTACAAAAAAAACGTTCCAACGACTTTTAAAAATCGTGAGAACGTTTTATTTATGGGAATGATTCAAGGGGTCTCTCCTGAAGGAAAATTACAAATCTTGTTAAACGATGATTCCATTCAAGAATTTGGTATCAAAGAAGTTTCCTTTGCTTAAAGTTTTGCAATATGTTCGGTAAGCGTATCTACAAATTTTGTTAAGGGTGCTTTAATCATCATGGCCATCATTGCATTAAATTCACCATCGAATTGAAGTTGCACCGAACTTGAGTTTTCAGTCACCTCTTCAATGTTTGCTGCGAGTGTAAAAGGTAATTTACTACTAGCTGCTCCTAAGGTGATATTAGAATACTCCGTTTTGTTTTTCAAAATCAATCTAATTTCTGGCATCCCTTTCAAACCAAAAATAAACGAGTCACCATCCACCTCAAATTTTTGAATGTTTTCAGGCATTAAGTTTTCGAAATTCGATAATTCTGTAAAATAAGTAAAGATCTCTTTGGCAGATTTTTGAGTTGTTACTTTGGTTCCTTCAATGTTCATAGTTTTATTTTTATTGTTTCCAGCTATTTGGTTTTTTTCTCCATTCTTGAAGAGTGCCAATTTCATTTTCAGAAATATAACTACTGTCAGAAGCTTGTTCTATTAAATTAGCATAGTTACTCAAAGTTGTTAAAGTAACATTTTTCTCTTTAAAGTTGGTGTCCGCAATGTCAAAACCATAGGTAAAAATGGCGACCATTCCTTTCACAACTGCGCCCGCTTCTTTTAAAGCGGCCACTGCATTCAAACTACTTTTACCCGTGCTAATTAGATCTTCAATAACCACCACGTTTTGACCGCTTTCCAAATACCCTTCAATTTGATTTTTACGGCCATGACTTTTTGGTTCTGGTCTGACATATATAAAAGGAACGCCCAATTCTTGCGCCACCAATATACCAATAGCAATAGCACCTGTAGCAACACCTGCAATTACATCCGGTTTTCCATGTTGTTGTTCAACTATTTTTGCAATTTCTTCTTTTAGAAAAACTCTTACGGCTGGGTAAGAAAGCGTAATTCTATTGTCGCAATAGATAGGGGATTTCCATCCTGATGCCCATGTAAAAGGTTCATTTGGACTAAGTTTTATTGCCTTAATTTGCAATAGAAGTTCAGCGGTTTTTTTTGCTGTATCTTTGTTTAAAATCATGCCACAAATGTATAAAGTTTTTGTAAATGATAGCCTAATTATCTTAACGGATTCTTTACCAAAAGAAAATAAGTTGCCGGTATTTATATTTGAAACCTTGTGTATTGATAATTTTTTGCAAAATATTATTGCCAATCCAACAAAAGAAATACTCCTCCTATGTACCGATTTAGAACAATCGAGGGCGCTTTTCTTTGAAAATTTTAAGATAGTTACAGCAGGAGGAGGATTGGTTTTAAATTCTCAAAAAGAAGTACTGTTCATTTATAGAAATCAACTATGGGACCTTCCAAAAGGGATGATTGAAGCAGGGGAAACTATTGAAGCAACTGCTCTTAGAGAAGTTGCTGAAGAGTGTGGCATAGATAAGCTTTCCATCGACCGGTTTTTAACAACTACCTATCATTATTTTTATCGGAATGAAAATTGTCTCAAAAAAACACATTGGTTTCTAATGCACTCCAATTTTGAAGGTGTTTTAAAACCGCAAGTAGAAGAGGGGATTACGGAAGTTGTTTTTAAGAACAAAACAGCTACTTTAAAAGCCCTACAAAACAGCTATGCCAACATTAAATTGGTTTATAACAAATACTTAGACTTACAAGGTTACAATTAAAAAACCTACTATCTTTGCCGACTTCTAAAAGGAATAAAAATTATGACCGAGTTTATCACAAAAAGAGTTAATAATGTAAGAAATGATGTCTTATCAGGAATTACTGTAGCCTTAGCATTGGTTCCAGAAGCAGTAGCATTTGCTTTTGTGGCTGGTGTAGATCCTTTAGTGGGTTTGTATGCTGCTTTTATGGTAGGATTAATCACGTCAATATTTGGTGGGAGACCTGGAATGATTTCTGGTGCAACAGGCGCATTAGCAGTTGTAATGGTTTCATTGGTTTCGGAGGGGAACGCAATGGGAAGCCCTGATGAAAGTTTAGGTCTTTACTATCTTTTTTTAACGGTTATCCTAATGGGGGTTCTTCAGGTTTTAGCGGGTCTTTTTAAGTTAGGTAAATTTGTGAGGTTAATTCCACATCCAGTAATGATGGGATTTGTGAACGGTTTGGCAATTGTAATTTTCTTGTCTCAATTAGGAATGTTTAAAAAAATCGTAGGTACCGATAAAGTATGGTTAGAAGGAGTTTCTTTGTGGTATATGGTTGGCTTAGTCGGTTTGACCATGTTAATTATGTGGGGTCTTCCAAAAATAAAAGCAACGAAAAAGCTACCCGAAGCACTGATTGCTATTATAGTTGTTTCTGGAATTGTTATCTTCTCTAATCTAGATGTTGCCACAGTTGGTTCTTTTATTAGAGATGGTGGTGGTGAAGGTTTAAAAGGGAGTTTTCCAGTTCCGGTTTTAGATACTTTTTCTAAAATACCGATGAATATGGATACTTTTTGGTTCATCTTTCCATATGCTGGAATTTTAGCAGCTATAGGGTTAATAGAGTCTTTAATGACTTTGAACCTCATAGATGATTTAACAGAAACTCGTGGAAATTCAAATCGTGAATGTGTTGCCCAAGGGGGCGCTAATATTATTACTGGTCTGTTTGGTGGTATGGGAGGTTGTGCAATGATTGGACAATCTATTATTAACATAAAAGGAGGTGGGCGTGGACGCCTGTCTGGATTGACAGCCGCCGTTTTCTTGTTGATATTTATTCTCTTTGGATCGTCTTATATTGAACAGGTGCCAATTGCAGCTTTAGTTGGAGTAATGTTTATGGTGGTAATTGGAACATTTGCATGGTCAAGTTTTAGAATTATGAATAAGATTCCAAAATCCGATGTTTTTGTTTTGATTTTAGTTTCCTCACTAACAGTAATTTTTGATTTAGCTTTTGCTGTAATTGCTGGAGTCATTGTAAGTGCCTTGGTTTTTGCTTGGGAAAATGCGAGAAAGATTCGTGCAAGAAAAAGAATTAAGGATGACGGTACCAAAGTGTATGAAATTTGGGGGCCTTTGTTTTTTGGAAGTATTGCTACTTTCAATGAAAAATTCGATGTTAAAAATGATCCAGAAAGTGTAGAAATCGATTTTGTGGAAGCTCGTATTTCAGATCATTCTGCTATAGAAGCAATTTTTGCTTTGGTTGAAAAATACCAAGCCGAAGGCAAAAACATAAAGCTAAAACATTTAAGTAAAGATTGTAAAATTTTACTATATAAAGCAAGTCCTATATTTGTAGGAATTATAGAGGAGGGGATTGATGATCCAAGATATCACTTAGCGGCTAATCCAGAAGATTTTCCAAAACCTCTCGCGGAATACAAGTTTTAGCGTTTTAAAAAATAGATACTATAAAAAAAGCGCAACTTTTATAAGTTGCGCTTTTTTTATATCCTATTGTGAACAAACAATACTTATACCATACCTAAGTCCATTAAAGGCAAGGTTCTTACTCGTTTTCCAGTTGCATTAAAAATAGCATTACAGATCGCAGGAGCAATAACAGGAACTCCAGGTTCCCCAACCCCAGTTGGTGCCGTTTCCATATTGTCAATAATAGTAATGTCAATGTTTGGTGCATCTATCATGCGCGTCATTGGGTAATCATGAAAGTTACTCTGTTCAATAGCACCTTCTTTTGCGGTGATTTTTCCAAACAATGTAAACGACATTCCAAAAATGGCAGCACCTTCTAATTGATTTTTAACATTGTCTTTATTCAATACCAATCCACAATCAATAGCAGTCCAAATATTTTCTACTTTTATTTTATCATCTTTTGAAGAGACCTCTACAACAGTTGCAACATAACTATAAAAACTATAATGAACCGCCAAGCCTAAGCCATGACCTTCCGGTAATTTTATGCCCCAATTTGCTTTTTCTGTAGCGGTTTTTAAAACATTTCTGAAACGTTTTGAATCAAAAGGATATGCGGATTTTCCTTGAATAATTCGGTCTTTTCCTAATAGTTCTAAATGGAATGCTAAAGGGTCTTTATTTGCTTTTGCAGCCAATTCATCGATAAAAGAATTGATTCCAAATCCACTATGTATATGTATAACAGAGCGCATCCAACCAATTCGAAGATGGGCTTCTGCTTTCGCATTCTCAAATCTGAAATTTTCAATCTGATAAGGGTTGTTGATAAATCCTTGTCCCAATTCAAAACCAGATGCATAATCTGATAATGGCTTAAAGCTAGAAACGATAGAAGGAAAGGCAACTTTGTGTAACCAACCCGAAACCTGCCCGTTTTTGTCTAGCGAACCTTTGATCGATTGTGTACTTGATGAATGATAAAAACTATGCTGTATATCATCTTCACGCGTCCAAACTACTTGTACAGGTGCATTTATTTCTTTGGATATTGCAACTGCTTCAACTACAAAATCTGACTTTGATTTTCGTCCAAATCCACCTCCTAAAAAAGTAACATTCACTTTTACATTTTGAATATCTAAATTGAAAAAATGTGCGATTTCACTTCTTGCTGTTTGCGGATCCTGCACGGGAGCCCAGACCTCACAACGATCTCCTTGAAACCAAGCCGTCGCATTGGGTACTTCCATAGGAGCGTGCACCAAATGTGGTACATGGTATGTCGCTTCAATAACCTGTTCACTTTCTTTAAATGCATTCGTAACATTTCCACGACTACCAGGAACCAGTTTTCCGTTTTCTAGTAAACGCTCGTTAATTTTTTGATCGTAAGTATCGGTATTGAACTCTTTGTTGTCTCCAAAATCCCAATCAATTTCTAAGTTTAATTTTCCTTGAAAAGCAGCCCAAGTATTATTGGCAATGACTGCAACACCACCCAACATTCCGAAAAATTTTCCAGTAGGCGGAATCATTCGATCCATTTGGATGATTTTTTCAACACCAGCAGTTTCTTCAGCTGCAGACTTGTCGACACTTTTCACGGTTCCAAAAGTAACTGGGCATCTTGCAATGGCAGCAAATTTCATGTTTGGAATTCTTTTGTCAATTCCATAAATCGCTGTTCCGTGTGTAAAATCTTTTAGATCAATACTTTTCAGCGTTTTTCCAATGTATTTAAAATTTTCAGTTTCTTTTAGTGTGATTTCTTCAGATTCTGATAGGGTGATTTTTGATGCTTCTTCCACCAAATCACCAAAGAAAATTTTCTCTTTTGTTTTGGTATTCACGATGTAGTGATTCTCTGCAATGCAATCGTTTTTGGAAACGTTCCATTTTTTTGCCGCTGCAGCAATCAACATCATTTTTGCAGTTGCGCCCATTTTACGCATGGGTTCCAACATTGTTCTTACACTTCGAGAACCATCTGTATTTTGATTGCCATATTTTTCATCTCCAGTTGCTTGTTTCAAAGAAATATAACTCCAATCAGCTTCTAATTCATCTGCAATTGCGGATGCTAATGAAGTTCGGATTCCTTGTCCCATTTCAGAACGAGATGCAATTAAAGTGATCTTTCCATCTTTTTTAATATTGATGAAAAGATTGGGAGCAAACCCGTTTTCGGCTGTCAATTTTGGAATAAAATCCTTTTTGTTTCCAGTTGTACTGCATCCTAAAAGAATTCCTCCTGAGGCCAAACCAAATACTTTTACAAAGTTTCTTCTACTTAAGTTCTGAATCTTAGTCATGGGTATTTGTTTTAAGTTTGACTGCTTTGTGAATTGCTTTTCTAATTCGGGTATAGGTTCCACATCTACAAATATTGCCACTCATGGCTTTGTCAATATCTTCATTTGTAGGTTTTTCTGTGTTATCTAATAGTGCAGTAGCGGCAATTAATTGCCCAGATTGACAATAACCACATTGTGGTACATTGCCCTCATTCCAAGCAGCTCGTAAAAAATCTAAATTTTCTGAAGAGCCTTCAATAGTGAATATTTCTTTTCCTTCTGCATAGGAAACAGGAATACTGCAAGATTTTGTTAAGTTGCCGTTGATTAATACGGAGCAAGCACCACATTGACTAACTCCACAGCCAAACTTTGTACCTGTTAAACCAATAATGTCTCTAATTGCCCAAAGCAAAGGCATTTCGTCTTGCGCTTCAATGGAAAAAGATTTTCCGTTTATTGAAAGTGATTTCATAATTCCTGAAAATTTATGTCAGCAAGTTACGTTTTTTTTGAATTGATATAAAGGAGTAAAAAATTATTTTTGAAATAAGTTGGAAAAAGCTTCTGAGACTGTTTTAAATTTAAATTGAAAATTGGTTGTCTTTACTTTTTTAGAAGATAATCTACTTCCTTCTAAAAGAATGACGGCCAATTCTCCAAAAACAAGTTTAAGTAAGAATCCTGGAACTGCCATTGGCAGATAAGGCTTTTTGATACTTTTAGCCAATGTTTTTGAAAAGGATTTACTGGTTTGAAAATCGGGTGCAACGGCATTGAAAACCCCTGTCGTATTTTGCTCAATCACATGAATGTATAAGTTGCACAGGTCATCAAGATGAATCCAAGACAAGTATTGTTTTCCTGAACCTAAAGGGGAAATGATAGGCGTTTTCATTTTTTGGAGTGCGCCTCCTTTTTTAGATAAAACAATCCCAGTTCTTAAAAGGGTAACGGGTATTTTTAAAGTCTCAAACTGTTGGGCAGCTTTTTCCCATTGAAGACAAACATCACCAAGAAAATCAGTACCTGCAATGTCGGTCTCTGTGTAGACGGTATCGGTTGTTTTTGCACCATAGAAATTGCTTCCAGACGCTGAAATAA
>Ga0209653_1001584_pt1 | contig 17978 bp, 7 predicted proteins | sample SaaInl6LU_22_DNA_FD_184644 | JGI IMG/M metagenome (GOLD analysis project Ga0209653, IMG submission 184644) | Marine microbial communities from expanding oxygen minimum zones in the Saanich Inlet - ESP_116LU_22_DNA (SPAdes) (version 2) | ecosystem: Environmental > Aquatic > Marine > Intertidal...
CATAATCCCCATCGACAGCCAAATCACCATTGTACGCATCTTCAACACTACTGGTAGTTACTGGCTTTTGAAAAGCAATGTTTATTTTTTCTAGGGCAGTTATCATGACCGTATCATAGGCCTTTGCTCCCTCATTATCGGTAACTTCGAGTTGCAGTTCGTGAACGCCAACTGAAAAAGTTACGGTTGGGGTACTTCCTGTTGCGATGACTTCATTGTCTTTGAGCCATCGATAAGAGTAAATCGTTCCATCAGAGTCGCTACTGGCTGACCCGTCGAGTTGAACGGTCAGTCGATCTAATCCTTCATTGGCATAACTTTCAATATCCTCACCAGCATCAGCAATGGGTGCAGCGTTGTCCAAGCGCGCAACAAATACGGTCAACGAGTTCGCAGCAGTTGAACCGAAATTATCTGTTACAGTAAGCACAACTTTATGTGCTCCCACATCAAAAATTTTGTTTAAGGCTTCTCCACTGCCAATATCTGTATCAGCTACAGACCAAAGGTAGCTGACCAATGTCCCATCAGGATCACTACTGTTGGATGCATCCAAGACCACTTGCTCACTGCCGTCCAAATCCATGTCTTCAACAACCAAATCTTCACCTGCATCGGCAGTTGGCAATTGATTTACAATCACAGTAATTTCATTGGTATCATGCACGCCGTCATCATCTGTGACTTCGAGCGTAACGAGGTGTTGCCCTAATGAAAAAATCTGGTTGATTTCGACTTCTGTTCCAATAAGTGTGTTGTCAACAAACCAAGCATAAGACACGATGGTTCCATCATCATCTGTACTGCCTGAAGCATCAAGAACAATGAGTTTTTCACCATCCAAATCAGCATCGATTCCAAAAATGTCGGAACCAGCATCAGCGACTGGAGAGCTGTTGTCAGGATCAACAACTGTAAGTACAAATTGATCGACACCTAGATCTCCATCGTCATCAGTGACCGTGAGTTCAATAGTATATATTCCTGTCGAAAACGAAGCTGTAAAAACAATCTGTTGTGAAAAGACCTCTCCGTTGGCCTTCCAGCTATAACTTTCAATCGCTCCATCAGAATCAGTACTATTTGACCCATCAAAAGAAACCTCGACAAGATCATCATTGTTATCGTCATTGATAACTTGATCATCGCCTGCCACGGCAACTGGCTTGCTGTTGTCTGGGTCAATGACCGTAATCACCACTTCGTCACTCCCAGAACCATTGTCTTCATCGGTTACTTCTAAGTTGATCACGTGTACGCCAGTCGAAAGCTGTACGGTTGGACTGACCCCAGTGGCGATGACAGTATCGTTTTCAGTCCAGCTATAACTCACAATTGAGGACGCAACCTCTTCAGATAAAGAGCCGTCTAAGGTCACACTGGCAATGTCATCCCCATTATCATCTTCTACGCTTTGATCGACACCTGCATTGGCAATGGGCGATAAACCACCATTGCTAATTGTGATCAGCACCTCATCGGTTGCTTGCCTTCCTTCCAAATCGGTGACAGTCAGGTTTGCGGTATAGACTCCTCTGTCAAGTTCGGTTGACACAAGTGAACTCGTTCCTATCACCTCTCCATCAATCGTCCATTGATATGAACTGATTTCACCGGTATGGTGCGCACTAGAAGATCCATCGAGATAAACGACCTCTTTCCCATCTTTATCTTCGTCCAACTGAAAAACATCAGGGCCTGCATTAGCAATGGGGCCGTCTCCAAAACCGACTTCACCATAGCCATTCCATTTAAATACCCTGACATAATCGATAAGCATTTCCCCTGGCAACTCTGCAGTAACCTGACTGTTTTGTAAGGCATCTGTGAAATTTCCACCAACGGCCAGGTTCATCACAAAGAAAAAGGGCAAGTGAAACTCATCAGCATCGCCCCCAAGAGGGAAGGGACCTGTATAGAAATCGTACTCTTGACCTCTATCCACAACAGTCAATCGAATTTCGTTGGGGTCCCAATACATTCGATAAGTTAAAAAGCGATTGGTTAGAGTGGCAGTTGTCCGATACGGTTTTGTGTAATATTTATCATAAGCAATACTTGCAGCGCAATTTTGGTTATCGCCAGAGCAAGAATCGTCCGAATAAAAAATGATATTTCCACCAACGACATCATTTTCAGTTGCGCCCTCAAAGCCCTCATCGAAAAGGGCTTGATTTCTGTAACCCATTTCCATCATATCAATCTCACCAGATCGCGGCCATCCCACTTCAGATAAGTTGTTGCCCAGCAACCAAAAAGCAGGCCATAGACCCGTCGACAAGTCAAAAGGCACTTTAATTCTGGTTTCAACCAAGCCGTATTTGACGCTCAAATTCCCCTCTGTTTTCACTCGGCCTGAAGTAAATGCTTTTCCGTTTTGGTTTTCACTGCGCGCTTCAATCACTAGGGCATTGTTGTTGTCTTCATTGTCTATGGGTTTTATGGAAATATTGTCCGCACTGTAGCTTTGCAATTCTTGATTTCCCCATCCGCATAGTTCAGGGCATCCATTGCCTTCTTCAGACACCCAAATATCCGTATTAAACGCATCAAAATTGTCTTGCCAGATCAATTCTCGAATGTCAATTTTGGCATAATCTGTTGACACATTTCCCTGACTGTCTTCAACTTTGAGTTGAATGTTGTGCACGCCAGTAGACAGGGAGAGTTCGGCAGTGGCATCTTGTGAAAGTACGACGCCATTTTCACTCCATTCATAAGAAACAATAGACCCGTAGCTTGACGAGCTATCGAGGGTTACCGTCTCCACTCCATCTTGGTTCAAGTCTTCTTTTACGATATCTTTTCCTGCATTTGCCAAAACAGAGCCACCCGAAAAAGAGACTTCCCCTTGTCCATTCCATTCTTTGACACGAACATAATCGATGTAGAGTTTGCCCGGCAGTGGTGCACTGATGTCATTTGCATTAGAAAGTCCTGTAAAGCTACCACCTACCGCCAAATTGAGTAGAAAGTAATAAGGTTTTTTGAAGGCCCCTTCATTGGGTCCAATCGGAAACGGATTGGTATATAAATCGTGTTCGGTATTGCCATCCACAACGGTCAAGCGAATTTGACTTTCATTCCAGTACATTCGGTAAGTAACAAACCGATTGTTGAGCGCGGAGCTTGGGGTGTAGGGCGTGGTATAGTATTTGTCAAAGGCGATACTTGCCGCACAGCTGGGGTTCTCAGTATCACAAGCGCCACTGGCATACCAAAGGAGATTGGCACGAACAAAATTGTTGGCCGACCCTGAAAAGCCCTCGGCTTGTCGCTCACTGGCAGCATGCCCCATCTCCATCATATCGATTTCTCCACAGTAAGGCCAACCCACCTCGCGGTGGTTGATGCCCAATAGCCATGCTGCTGGCCAAAGTCCATTGGCAACATTAGGCGCTTTCATTCTCACTTCCACAACACCATACTGGATGGCAACTTTGTTTTCAGTGGTTACTTTTCCTGAAGTGTATTCATTGATTCCAACGGATTGTTTTTTGGCTTCTAATACAAGGGCAAAGTTGCCGGGCTCTTCGCTAATTTCTTCAATAGACACATTGTCTGCTTGATAGGTTTGCAACTCTTGATTTCCCCAACCGCATAAGTCCTCTTCGCAACCATTTCCGATATCGATATTCCAATAATCGCTATTAAAGGTGTTAAAATTATCTTCCCAAATAATGTCACCAATTTCACTATCGCCCACGCTCACCTTCAGTAAATCTTCACTTTTGTTACCAGCTTCATCAGCTACAGTTAATGTAAACACATGTGTGCCGGAATCTAGGTCGATCTCGTGTGTTTTGGAAGTTGCAACGACATTTCCATCAAGTGTCCACGTATAGCTCGAAATAGGACCATAGCTGCCAGACCCATCTAAAAGAAGGGTTTCATCCTCCTGTATTTTTTTGTTTGCCCCTGCGTTTGCCATGACTTGCTCTGCACCAAACACTTGACCCCTTCCGTTCCATTTTTTGATTCGAACATAGTCGATATACATTTTTCCAGGAAAACCAGCGGTCACTTGTGATGCCGTAGTTGCATCTGTGAAGTTGCCGCCAACAGCTAGGTTTAGAAGAAGATAAAATGGCTTGGTAAATGCAGCAGACGCATCGCCAATAGGGAAGGGGCCAGTATACAGGTTTTGTACTAGGCCGTTGTCATCAACAGTAAGTCTGATTTGTTTTTCGTCCCAATACATTCTGTAGATCATAAAACGATCGGTCATTGTGTCAGCAGTGTGATAGGGTTTGTTATAATACTTGTCAAACGAGATGCTTGCTGCACAGTCTTGATTTTGGTCAGAACAGGCATCGTCCTCGTAAAATATTAGATTGGCTGCAACGAGATTATTTTCGTTTGCTGAAGGAAATTCTTGTTCGTTACGAAAGGTGGAATTATGCCCCATTTCCATGATGTCCATTTCGCCGCAGTAGGGCCAGCCGTCAGAGACTTGGTTGGTTCCTAAAAGCCATGCAGCGGGCCAAAGACCTTTTGAGAGATTGTCCGGAACTTTGATGCGGAATTCAATCATTCCGTATTTTACGGCTAGATTGTTTTGTGTGGTAACCTTTCCTGATGTAAATGAACTATTTCCAATACTTTGCTCACGAGCTTCTAACACCAATGCATAGTTGCCTGGTTCCCCAGGGATTTCTTCAATGGATACATTTTCGTTTTGGTAAGATTGTAACTCTTGGTTGCCCCAACCACACAAGCCCTCATCACAGCCATCGCCTAGTTCGATATTCCAAACGGATGAATCGATGGTGTTAAAATCGTCTTCCCATATTACATGACCAACTTGTGCTTTCGCAAACACAGGTAAGAACAATAACAAAAAAAGAGCTTTTTTTATTCCATTAAAGGCTACAAATGATAATACAGGCAAAAGATTCCGCAATGGTTTAAATTTTAGTTTTCGAAATTAGCCTATTGTTTATAAAATAGACTTCAATTTAACTTTTAATGTAAAGACTTCATCAAATCGTACATTCCTTTAAACTATTGCAAAACAAGGTGTTACATGATTAACGTAGAGTTTTTGTATGGGTAAAACGTTTTATAAATTATTTAAAATACTATATTTAAATTTATTAATACCGTATTATTGTTGCATAAACATTATCAAATATGAAAAATTTATACATTTATTTTGCAATAATCACTTCAGCTTTGCTGGTGGCGCAACCGACATCATTACCGACCGCGCCAACACTTGCTCAAGCGGATGTAATTTCTATTTTCAGTGATTCTTATGAGGAGCCAGCAGGGGCGTACGATTTTAATCCCAATTGGGGGCAACAAACTAATTGCTCAGTTATAGATATTCTTAAAGAAGAAGTAATCAAAATGGATGATCTTAATTATCAAGGTATTACATACCCTAATGTAGACGTTAGTTCTATGGGAAAAATTCATTTAGATTACTTTATTGAAGGTGAAACTACTAATTCAGTTCAAGTTTATGTAATCAAAGCGGGGGGTGGTGAGAAGGCAGTCAATATTGATGTCACTTTAATTAATCAATGGGTAAGTACTGACATAAACCTAAGCGAATATTCAGCCGCAGGTGTTGACTTAACAGGAGTTAATCAAATAAAAATAGTAGGTAAAGGAACTGTATATTTTGACAATCTTTATTTTCACGGTACAGCACCTGCTCCTATTGTAGGCGAAACACTTCTAGATTTTGAAGATGCCTCTGAAGCTAGTTCATGGACTAAGACAGGTACTACTTCTGTTATTGAGCACAATACTACTGGAGGAAATACTGGTGGTGCATTAAAATTTGGGAGTCCTGACGTTCAGGGAGCTACTTTTACTTATACAAATGCAAGTTTCGATTATAAAGGTGCTACAACAGCCAGAATATTTTTTGACATTCTTCAAAGCTCTACAACATTGGCCGGATGCGCTTTACATTTTATACATTCAGATCCTGCAGGTGGAGCTAATCCTAAATTTATTGGCGCTATTCATCCGGGGATTAACGCCACTAGTTGGGTAACTAAACAGTTTGATGCTTCATTGGACGGTTCTACTACAACAGCAGAATTAATGCTTCAATTTGAAACTGCCATGGGCCAAGTTGATGGTGCTGAGGGAGTTTTTCTTTTAGATAATGTAGCAGTTGCTCTTCTCGATGCAAATGGGGCTGTACTGGATGTTGTCGATATCGACACTACTGATTTTGTAGTTTATCCAAATCCTTTAAGAGATATACTTTATGTTAAAGGTACGTTAAGTGTCGATAGAGTTTCAATTTTTGATTTAATGGGTCGAAATGTTTTAATAGCAACACCTAATAAATCCGACTTTAATTTAGATGTATCTAATCTTAACAAAGGTGTTTACATGGTTGATTTGAAATCAGCCGGCAAAACAACTACAATTAAAGTTGTTAAGTAGATAAAATTTAAACAAATCTAAAAAAACCCATCTTCTGATGGGTTTTTTTTATTTTAGTCCTACAAAAAAATAATAATGAAGAAGATTGTTTTTCTCATTGCTCTATTTATAAACGGAGGAATCCTTTTTTCGCAAAATCTCGCTCTCCAAAAACCTGTGAGTGTAGGTAGTTTTGAATCAGGATCATTGCTAGGTTCAAATGCTGTTGATGGCGACATGAATACACGATGGTCTAGTGAGTGGTCTGATCCGCAATGGATCTATGTCGATTTGGAACAACCCTATGCCATTGATCGTGTAGTGATATACTGGGAAGGCTCTTTCGCTATCCAATATCAAGTTCAAGTATCAACAAACGCAATACAATGGACTTCAGTTGCCACAATTACAAACGGAAATGGAGGCACAGACACAATCAATTTTACTTCCCAAAACGCACGCTATATTCGGATGTATGGCACGCAACGTAACTCCATCAGCGGCTTTCAATATGGCTATAGTATCTACGAACTTGAAGTGTATGGTGAAGTTCCTTCAGATGACGCCTCTCTTTTAAGTACAGACTTAGATGGCGACCCTTTTGAAGCATTTTCGAGTATGGAATACAATTACAATTACTTACTAGGACCTGGTGATAATACTGTGCCTGTCGCCACTGTAACAACGAGTAATCCAAACGCTACAACGGTCATAAACAACGCTCAAAATTTATCAGAATCAACAACAATTATAGTTACTTCAGAAGATGGCTCAGTGACTCAAACCTACACGATTTCTTTTCAATTGAGCCAATATGCTTTGGTATGGGCCGATGAATTTGAAAACGATGGATCGATTTATCTTGAAGGACAAACCAATCCTGTGGATTCTCAAAAGTGGTTTCACCAAACGTACCCGCCCAATAACGGTGGGTGGTTTAACGCAGAACAGCAACATTATACCGACGAATTGGCAAATTCATACGTCAGTGATGGGACATTAAAAATTGTAGCCATTAAAGAAAACTATCAAAATCCAGCTACCGGATCGGTAAAACCGTACACTGCGGCACGTTTGAACTCCAAGTATGCATTCAGATATGGGCGTATGGAAGTCCGGGCAAAACTTCCAAATGAACAAGGTACTTGGCCTGCATTTTGGACGCTTGGCAAAAACATCAGTGAGCAGGGTGCCTATTGGCAAACACAAGGATATGGCGATACTGTTTGGCCCGCCTGTGGAGAAATTGATATTATGGAACAGTCCATAGACAAGTCAAGCACTTCAGGGGCCTTTCACTTTCCCAATGCGCAAGGATCCCACACATTTACAACCAATCATACGTCTGTAGAGGACACTGATGGCACTTGGCATGTTTACGCAATGGAATGGACAGAAGACACGATTGATTTAATAGTCGATGATGTTGTCTTTCATTCCCTTAACAATGCAGAAAACCCTTATTTTGATAATGAGCACTTTATACTTCTAAACACAGCCATGGGTGGCTCGCTTGGTGGGGGTATTCCTGAAGATTTTACCTCGGCAGTTATGGAAATCGATTATGTCAGGGTTTTCCAGTTGGATGCTCTTTCTGTTAACACCATTGCCGATAAGCCAGTAACAACAGTTACAATATACCCTAACCCTGCGGTGAATCAGCTGCATGTGAAGGCTACAGATGTTATTCAGCATCTTTCAATTTATGATTTACAGGGACGTATTTTAATTCATAAGTCGGTAGCACAAAATCAAACAACTCTTCAGCTCAATCTGCCAAAAGGGATCTATATTGTCAAAACAGAAGGGGATAACTTCCAGTCCATTGAACGATTAATTGTGAAATGAAATAATCAGCAGGTCTTTTTGAGTCTATAAATTTTACTACATTTGGCATTTCCATCCTTTACGAGTGCCTATGCAATTCCATTTCAAATTACTATTTATCAGTGTGTTATGTATCAACTCTACACTGTACACCCAAACTTTACCCCCTATACAGAGCTTCCCAATGGAAGAATATGCTGCTGGCAATCAAAATTGGATGGTTGCCCAAGGCAGTGATCGCGAAATTTATGTCGCCAATAACGAAGGAGTTTTGGTATTTGACGCTTACCGTTGGAAATTATATCCGACAAACTCCATTGTTCGATCAGTCGTCGTGCTTGATGGGATTCTTTATTCGGGAAGTTATATGGACTTTGGCTACTGGGAAAAAAACACCAATGGAGAGCTTTCTTATCACTCTTTGGTCGAAAAACATCAGTTTCCCATTATTGAAGACGAGCAGTTTTGGAATATTTATCTTTTGGATGACACGCTCATTTTCCAATCACTCAATCGATTGATTTTACTAAATAGGGAGACGTCTGAAATCAAATCGATTACTCCAGATCTTCCGATCACTAAATCGTTTGTCATAGATAATCGCTTGTTTTTTCAATTAGAAAGTGATGGTGTATATGAATTGGACGGCAATGGAATTACCTATCTCTTTGGAAAATCCGAATTCAAAAAGACTGAGGTCATTCAGCTGTTTCCCCTTTCAGATGGCTTTCGCGTATTAACATCTACCAAAGGACTTTTTAGTTACCGCAACAACCGTCTCCTAAAATGGAATATTCTTCAAGACGATTTTTTAAAAGACCTTGTTTATAGTGGTTTGCAATCTGCAAATGGAGATTATGTAATTGGCACAGTTTCCAATGGGTTGTATATTATTTCCGAAAATGGAAGGAAAAGCAAGCATTATAACTTTGAAAAAGGACTTCTCAATAACACCGTTCTCTCCATTTATGAAGATGCAGATTTAAATCTTTGGCTCGGGTTAGATAGTGGATTAAACTGTGTAAATATAAACTCACCATATGAGGCCTTTATTGACGCTAAGGGGCAATTGGGCACGGTTTACTCGTCAATACGTTTCAATAATAGACTTTATGTAGCCTCAAACAGGGGTTTGTTTTATCGTTCCTTAAACAATCCAGAAGCGAATTTTAAACCAATTAATGGTTTGTTGGGACAAAACTGGAATCTCGAGGTAGTTGATGGGGTTTTGTTTTGCGGACATGACATGGGAACTTTTGTTGTTCAAGTAGATCGCGCCATTCGTATTGGCTCTTATATCGGCGCTTGGACACATAAAAGAGTTAACCGAAACACCATAATTGTTGGTGCTTACGATGGAGTACATGTTTTAAAGCGCATCAATGGAGTATGGAAGTATGGTTTTAAAGTATCAGGTTTTGACATTTCTTCGAGGCACCTCGAACTCATTCAAGATAGAGAAGTGCTCATCAGTCATGAATACAAAGGTGTATATCGTTTACAGCTTTCATCCGATTTATCCTCTGTGGATAAGATTTCTGAGCTTAGCGTAAAACGAGGCAGGCATTCAAGTTTGTCTAAGTTCAATGATGCCGTATACTATTTGAGTCCGGATGGGTTCTTTGAATATGACGTAGATTCGAAAGAGTTTTTACCTGTCGCTGTTTCATCGGAAATGTTTCAGAATGACTCCTACTTGAGTGGTAAAATGATTTTGGACGCACAAAATCGTATTTGGACATTCTTCGAAAAAAACATAGCGATTCTTCAAAAAAACATATTTGACGCTAGTTTTAGTATCCAAAAAGTCCCTATACATAGTGACTTCAGAAAGGCAAATTTAGGTTTTGAGAATGTCGGAACTCTGTCCAGCACTTCCTATCTACTAGGGACAATGAACGGCTTTCTTATTTTGGATCTTAACAAATATGAGGTTCCAATGTCCAGCTTGCACTTTAATCAAATTTCAGCTTCAAATGTAACCCAGGATTTTGTTAAGCTGCCCCTACAGTCGAGTTCTGTTTTAGATCCAGACATGAATAACCTTCGTTTTGACTTTTCGGTTCCCTTTTATAGCAAACTCAACAATATTCAATTTCAGTGGTATCTTGAAGGCTATCAATCGGATTGGGTGCCATGGTCAAACAATTCCTTTGTGGAGTTTAAAAATCTTGATTACGGAAACTATACCTTTCATATACGTGCGCAGAGTGGACAACAACTTATTGGAGAGCCACTTAAACATTCCTTTACGATTTCTTTTCCTTGGTATTTGTCTTACTGGGCAATGATTGGATATCTACTTTTCCTTGTTTTCGTATCGTTGTTTATTAATAATCTTTATACCAACTATTACAGAAAACAGCAAACCAAATATGTAGAAGAAGCAAATAGGGAGCTAGCAATCAAGGAACTTGCAAGCAAGAAAGAATTGGTTGAATTTAAGAATGAACAACTCAATCAAAGTATTGACAACAAAAATAGAGAACTTGCCATTTCTACAATGAGCATGATTAAAAAGAATTCTTTATTGGGTTCAATTAAAGCAGAGTTACAAAGTCTTTCAAACCTTTCGGGTCTTTCGTCAGTTATTCGCATTATTGACCATAACATTAATAACGATGATGATTGGAATTTTTTCGAGGAGGCATTTAATAATGCAGATCAGGATTTTCTCAAGAAAATTAAAGAAATTCACCCTAACCTAACCCCTAACGATTTGCGATTGTGTGCCTATTTGCGTCTTAACCTGTCATCTAAGGAAATTGCGTCATTGCTAAATATTTCCTCAAAAAGTGTTGAAATTAAACGTTATCGACTTCGAAAACGAATGAATTTGGAACATGGCACCAATTTAATTAGCTACATTCTATCTGTATAGCTATTTTGCGGTCACTTTTTTACCTATACATCACCTATACATTTTGAATTTAATAGCGACTTTACATATTAGTTATACTCTGTAAATTATGATTCTATCAATTTTAACTTTTGTATTTTATGAAGTATATAAATTGTAGAGTAGTTAATTGTGTAAATAACAAACATTAATTTCTACATTGTCACAACTAATCATAGCAAAAAAACATAATGCAAAAACTATTAAATTTATTACTTATAATAAGCTGTAGTGCGACTTTGTTTGCACAAGGGCTCACAGTTTCAGGTAACGTTTATGATGCGGATACCAACTCTCCTCTTCCAGGAGCATCTGTTGTTGTAAAAGGATCCAATACGGGAACAACTACAGACTTTGACGGAAACTTCACGCTTCAAAATTTAAATGCTGATGATTTATTAGTGATTAGCTTTATTGGTTATGAGGCCTTTGAAGTAATCGCAAACTCAGCAATTCCTGTTTCTGTGGCACTTCAATCTTCTTCAAGTAATCTCGACGAGATTGTTGTTATAGGGTATGGTACAACTACAAAAAAGGAAGTTACGGGGGCTGTTAGTGTAATAGGCGCAGAAAGCATTGAAAAACTAAACCCAACGCGAGTTGAGCAGGCATTACAAGGACAGGTTTCTGGTGTCAACATCACCTCTGGATCTGGTTCTCCTGGTAGTGGACTTAACATCCGTATTCGTGGTATCTCTACAAATGGTGATAACAATCCATTAATTCTTGTAGATGGAAATGTAATTGTTGATTTATCTGTTCTTAATCCGAACGATATTGAAAGCATTAATGTCATCAAAGATGCAACGGCTGGTATTTATGGAGTACGAGGTGCCAATGGAGTGATTTTAATCACAACGAAGTCAGGACGTAAAAACACTGCGCTTTCACTTGAACTAGACACATACTTTGGGATTCAAACGACAAGCAGATTTATGGACTTAATGCCAGCATCTCAATATGCTTTATACACGAATGAATTAGCGGGTTATACCGCTGTTGGATCTATTTTATATGATACGGATTGGCAGAAAAAAGTATTTGAATTTGCACCAATAGCAAGCGCAAACATTTCAGCGTCAGGAGGAACAGAAAACTCATCTTATGCTGGTAGTGTTTCTTATTTATATCAGGACGGTATTGTTGGATTGGATAAATCTAATTACAATCGTTTAACGGCACGCGGAAACTACCAATTAGACATCACGGATGACTTATCTTTCAATTCATCGCTGATTTATACACACTCCTTGAAAAACAACCTTCCTGAGGGTGGAATTGGATCTGTTCTTTACAGTGCAATTAATATGGATCCAACAATTCCAGTGTATAATGCTAATGATTTCAATGCTGTTTCCAACCCAAGCTCTTTTACTTACGTAAATTCTGTTTCGGCTTTTGAAATCATCAACCCTCTAGCGCAAATCTATAACACACACAACACTACACTAGTTGACAAGTTTAGTGCCAATGTAGGTTTTGATTATAAGCTCTTTGATAACATCAAGTTGAGCACAAAGCTTCAATTAAACCATGCCAATGTATTGTATGACGTCTTTCAGCCAATTGTCAATTTTGGACGGAACAAGTCTGCCAATAGAACTAAAAACAGAGTCACTGATCATGGGGACACATATGATGATTACACTTGGGATAATTTCATTTCTTACGAAAATATTTTTGCTGACAAACACATCCTTAAAGTTCTCTTAGGAACGTCAATGTTTAGAACCAAAGGGTACTTTTATGGTTTTCAAGGAGATGAGCTGGTCAATGGACTTAATGATGTAGGTAGTGCCACAATCGCGAATTTGGTTGAAGAAAACGTATTACCAAGATTTAATGCAGACGATATTTCAAAAGGTTACAATGAATTTGATTCCCGTTTAGTATCTGCATTTGCACGTTTGCAATATAATTATGACAACAAATACCTTCTTTCTGGGGTGATTCGCAGAGATGGTTCGAGTAACTTTTCTCCAGAAAACAAGTATGGTATATTTCCTTCAGGATCATTTGGATGGAATATTTCAGAAGAAGATTTCTTTTCCAGTTCTTTTATTAATAGCCTTAAATTTAGAGCGAGTTATGGGGTGATTGGGAGTGACAAAATTCAATCTTTCGTATATTTATCTGTTCTTGATGGTGAAGCCGTTTATTCAGATAATAGTGAAGTAACAGAAGAGGACTTATTACGTGGAGTGGCAGAAGGGCAACTTTCCAATCCATCGGTGGTATGGGAAAAGCAAAAAACTGCCAATGTTGGTCTTGACTTTTCGTTATTTAACAGTAAGGTTAATATATCTCTTGACGCGTATGAGCGCGAAACAGAAGATTTGTTGGTTACGCCGCAAGCATCTGGACTACTCGGAATTGCAGCACCTGGTTCTGCACCTCCAACAGTAAATGCTGGAACAGTCTCTAATAAGGGGGTAGAAGTGAGCTTTGCTTATAACGATAATTTGACGGAAGACCTCACTTTCAATGTAGGGTTTAACGTTTCTACCATTGAAAACGAAGTCTTGTTTGTAGCCAGTGAAAATGGTTTTGAGCAAGGTGGTGATTGGGGAGTTGGCCTCGGGGTCATTCCTTCTCGAATGGAAGCAGGATATCCTATTGGATATTTTTATGGATACCAAACCAATGGAATTTATCAAAATCAATCTGAAATTGATGCGCTAGACGCTTTGGCATTTGATGCAGATGGAAAAGAGATTGAATATCACAAAGGGGCGAAAGTAGGCGATCTAAAGTTTGTTGATATGGATGGAAATGGATTTATATCTGATGAAGACAAAACCTATCTAGGTGATCCAATTCCGGATTTTACCATGGGCTTTAATCTAGGATTTAACTATAAAGACTTTGACTTTAGCACCTCTGCATATGCTTCAATTGGTAATGACATGGTTCGTGACTATGAGCGTCAAGCTGCGGGTGTTAACAAAGGCACATATGTTTATGATCGTTGGCGTGGTGAAGGAACAAGTGTTACGGTTCCACGTGCATCAGATGGGTCATCAATTAATTATATGAATTTTTCAGATTTTTTTGTTGAGGACGCTTCATACTTACGCATACAAAATGTGCAAGTTGGTTACACAGCGAGTAAAGGTTTGACAAGTCGCTTGGGGATGGAATCTCTTCGTATGTATGTGTCAGTAAACAATCTGTTCACCTTCACAAACTATTACGGGTTTGACCCATCTGCTAGTGGTGGATCACCCATAGGAGCTGGTATAGATAAAGGATATTACCCAGTATCTCGTTCTTTCCAATTTGGTTTTAATATTACATTATAAAAAATACATTAATGAAAAATTCAATTAAATTTTTAGTTGCCTCCCTTTTCGTATTCACACTAGGTTGTGATGACTTTATTGAAGTTGAGCCAAAAGGAGAAATTGCGGAAACATATTTTAATTCAGCAGAGGATTATGACAAAGCTCTCATTGGCGCATACGACTTGTTGCAAGCCACTTTTTGGGGCACGCAAACTGCGGTTATCGCATCGCCCGACATTATTGCAGGTGGGGATGCTTTGAATAAAGATCAACCGACCTTACAAGATGTGGACAAAATGGTTCATACAGCATCCACATATGTACAAATTCGTGATATATGGCAGCTTGCCTATGCGGGGATAAACCGTGCGAATTACTTGTTGGAGTTTCAAAACAAATTGGACTTTGATGGTAAAGACAATATTATTGGTCAAGCGTATTTTTTGCGTGCATACTATGCGTTTGAACTTGCTAAATTCTATGGTGATATTCCATTGCTTATCGATTCAAGTGGGGATGTAAACCGAATTATGAACAAACGTGTTCAGTCAGGAGACCAATACAATGTTCTTCGTGCAAGCGGTAAAAAAGGTGGGTCTGGTACGCCAGAAGCGGCCTATGCACTAATTGCGGAGGATCTTAAAGATGCCATTGCGATGCTGCCAAAAACGCAAAGCCGAACGGGTGCTGCAACCAAAGGAGCTGCGCAAGCACTTCTGGGTAAAGTATATTTATACCATGCGACCTATGACAACCTTAAGTACGCAGATGCTGCTGATCTATTTGAAGACGTGATAGGGGACGGTAATTACCGTTTGTTAGAATATGGGAATGAGTTCAATGGCATTTGGACGTTGGATAAAGAAAATAGTCCAGAATCCTTATTCGAAATTCAATATACAAGTGTAGAAGGAGCTGGATGGGGCTGTATCGTTTGCAGTGAAGGAACCTACATGCCAAAATTTAATAATCCACGTTCCCCATATGAAAACGACACATATATTGCTGGATGGGGCTTTTCTTTACCTACTCCGTTGCTATATAATGCGTTTGAAGTTGGAGATTCCAGAAGAGATCTTACCATTCTTGATGTAAGAACAGACACAACACGTGACAAAAGTCGCGAGGATACAGGATTTTTCACAAAAAAATATGTTGTAAATGCAACCAATGATGGGTCAAGAAATGGAGCTGACCCATTAAATTTTGAAAACAATTATCGTGCTATTCGCTATGCAGATGTTTTATTGATGGCTGCAGAAGCGCATGCGAACAATAATAATCTTTCCAAAGCTGAATCATACCTCAATCAGGTACGTGAGCGTGCATTTGGTGACAACAGCCAAAACTACACTTCTAGTGAAGGAACTTTAGACGATGCAATTTTTTACGAGCGCCGCCTTGAGTTAGCTGCAGAAGGTCATTATTTCTTTGATTTGGTTCGTACGGGTAGAGCTAAAGCAGCATTTGATAGTTACAATAGTAACTATGCAAGTGGGGAAACAAGACCCGCAATTCAGTATACAGAAAATAAAAACGAATTCCTTCCGATTCCACTTGTGGAATTAGAGCTGGCAAATGCCATTGACAGGTGGGGTCAAAATGAAGGATATTAACCACTAAACATGTTAAACTCAATTATTAATTTTAAATATTTAAATATGAATTTTATTAAAAAAGGAATTTTTTTCCTATTTGCTGCAACAGTACTTGTTGCATGTAGCGATGATGACGATCCAGTAGTTGTGGATCCAGGTACAGATCCAGTTGTAAGTAATCACCCATTAGCTGGGACATCTTGGAGTATTTCTTCTGACGTTGGTGCATTGGTAGTAGCTGAAACACTTGAGGCAGCTAGTGCTGATTTTAGCGCTGCTGTTGCTGGAGCAAATGATGTTGGAGGCACTTGGTGGTATTTTAGCCAGTGGGGTGATGATGCTGCAGCTCGTGCATGTTTGCTTAATGACACTTATGTGTTTAATGACGACAACACTTTTACACAAGAATTTGGCGATGACACTTGGTTAGAAACATGGCAAGGTGTTGATGCTGAAGGCTGTGGCGCTGCTGTAGCACCGCATAACGGTTCTAGCGCTGCTACTTGGTCTGCAGATACCTCTACTGTAACTGTTGTAGGACTTGGAGCTTTCTTAGGTCTTGCTAAAGTAACTAACACATCAGAAGATGGTGCTCCTGTTGATAACACGACGACTTATAATTATGAGTTATCAGACGATGGAAACACACTGACTCTACATGTACTAGGATTCGGGAATTCTGCAGCTACTGCAACTTGGTTATTCAAAATGACTAAAAACTAAACTTTTTAGTTAATCAATAAAACAAATGGCTCTTCGGAGCCTTTTGTTTTATTATTTTTCATCTTAATCTTTACTAAATGAAACGTACTTCATTTCTCTTTTGCTGTTTGTTTTTTTTGTCCTGTGGTAATGATGACCCGCAGCCCATTGATATCAACACACCAAATGTAACCCCCACAGAGCCCGTTGGTTCAGGAAACAATGACGTATTGATTTGGTCTGAGGAATTCGACTACGAGGGAGAACCAGACTCAAAAGTATGGACAATTGAAACAGGTAATGGTGATTGGGGCTGGGGAAATGGTGAGGTTCAATATTATCGAGATGAAAACCTTTCAGTATCTGACGGAACATTGAAAATCACTACCAAAAAAGAAAAATATGATGGTTTTGATTACACTTCCGGTCGGATGAAAACACAAGGGAATTTTAGTTTCCGTTACGGAAAAGCTGAAATTCGCGCCAAGCTGCCAGCAAGCCAAGGAACTTGGCCAGCAATATGGCTACTTGGGAATTCGTATAGCTCAATTGGGTGGCCTTTTTGCGGTGAAATTGATATCATGGAACAACGTGGTCAAATCGAAGACAAATCCTATGTATTGGGAACTGTTCACTGGGATGCAAACGGAAATGCATCACATAGTGTAGATTCAGCTCCAGTAGAAAACCTTTCTTCTGAATGGCATGTTTACACATTGTTGTGGACAGATAAGTCGATTAAAATATCCATTGACGATCAAGATTATTACCGAATAAACACCAATGATTCGATGCCATTTTATGCACCATTTTTCTTTATCGTTAATGTTGCAATGGGCGGCACTTTAGGAGGAGACATCGACCCTAATTTTACTGAAGATGTCATGGAAATTGATTACATCAGAGTATATCAATAAACATATTGTACGAACTTCAACAGATTGGATCTGTTAAGGAAATGTAGTGCTTAATTTTAATGTGGTAGATAAGTAGTAGTGTATTATTATTATTTCTATTACATGAGTTTTTTTATTATTGTTCTGCTGTAATATTAAGCAAATTACGAGGGCCACAATAAAGAATAAAATAAACAACCTGTGTAATTTTCATATATAACAAGATGACCAAAAAAACACTTTTTATTGCTTTTGTTGTTTCCCTTGGGGGCTTTCTTTTTGGCTTCGACGCAGGGATTATATCTGGCGTAATTTCATATGCAGGACCTCAATTTGATCTCAACGATGCCCAAACGGGATGGGTAGTAAGTTCTCCATCTTT
>Ga0209653_1001585_pt1 | contig 17975 bp, 21 predicted proteins | sample SaaInl6LU_22_DNA_FD_184644 | JGI IMG/M metagenome (GOLD analysis project Ga0209653, IMG submission 184644) | Marine microbial communities from expanding oxygen minimum zones in the Saanich Inlet - ESP_116LU_22_DNA (SPAdes) (version 2) | ecosystem: Environmental > Aquatic > Marine > Intertidal...
AGAACTTAATTACGGCAAAGACAATATCATTGCCATGCTCAATGAGGGCTTAGAAAAAGATTGTATTACGAAACTGGTGTTGCGTTAAAACTGCTCACTTTCTGGGAAGTGAAAAGCAATCTCAATTGCTGCATTTTCATCGCTATCAGAACCGTGAATCGCATTCTCGCCAACAGAAGTTGCAAAAGATTTACGGATGGTTCCTGCTGCTGCTTCTTCAGGGTTGGTAGCACCAATTAAGGCACGAAAATCATCAACAGCATTGTCTTTCTCCAAAACAGCAGCTACAATAGGTCCACTAGTCATAAACGCAACTAAATCATTAAAAAATGGGCGCTCGCTATGAACAGCATAAAAAGCCTCTGCATCTGTTTGAGACAAGCGTTTCATCCTCAGTGCTTTAAACGTAAAGCCTGCTTCTGCAATTTTATTCAATATTGCGCCAATGTGGCCATTCCCGACAGCATCGGGTTTAATCATCGTAAACGTTTGATTTGTTTTCATAAGCAATTTTGTGCAAACCTAATGAAATTCACACAAAGTCATTTGCAAGTAGGTAGTTATTTGTAATTTTGAACAATGATGCGAATAGCACTTTTTGGCACGGGTAATCTTGCTACACATTTTTTAAAAGCCTTTGAAGAATTAGAAGCCATTTCTTGCGTGCAATGGATCGGCAGAAAAGAAAATCCGCCACTAGCCAACAACACACCTTATTTTAATGCCTTCCAAAATGATATTGAGGTGGACATTTGCATTTTAGCCATCTCGGATGATTATATTTCTGAATTGGCTCAAAGTTTTAAAACAAACGCTTTAGTGGTGCATACGGCAGCTGCTCAATCCATAGATGTGCTAGTACCCCACAAACGCAAAGGGGTTTTCTATCCCCTACAAAGTTTTTCAACACACCAGAGGTTACGCTGGGAAAATATCCCCATCTGTTTGGAGGCAAAAAGTAAAACTGACTTAGATTTGCTCGAAAATCTTGCGCGCCAATTGAGTACTGAAGTTCATTTTGTAACGGCTGAACAACGCTTATACTTACACACCGCAGCTGTTTTCGCAAATAACTTCTGCAATCACCTCTTGGGCATCAGTCAACAGCTCACTTCAAATGCGGCCCTCCCCCACGCCTTGCTCCATCCGATTATTAAAGAAACGCTATCTCACAGTCTTCAATCAGATGCAGTGAAACATCAAACTGGGCCGGCCAAACGAAATGACATAAAAACACAGTCAAAACATATTGATATCTTAACAGCTGAAGATGCTACCTTGTATCGCGCATTGAGTCAATCTATTTATAAAACACATAACAAATGAGTTACAAAGAAGAGTTTAGGCACATCATCACTTTTATTTTTGATGTAGATGGTGTATTTACAGATGGCAGCATTACCATCTTGCCCGATGGAGAAATGATACGCACCATGAACACTAAGGATGGTTATGCAGTTAAAGCTGCCCTTCACGCCGGCTATGGCGTTGTTATCATATCAGGCGGCACCAACGAAGCCGTAAGGATGCGCCTCAATCAACTAGGTGTTAAAGATGTGTATTTGGGGGCACATCAAAAAGGAGATGTACTTCAGCAGTACAGCAAAGAAAACAATATAAGCTTTGAAAATATGCTCTTTATGGGAGATGATATTCCTGATATAGAAGCGATGAATTTGGTTCGGCTAGGGTGTTGTCCAAACGACGCTGTTCCTGAAGTTTTAGCTGCCGCAGACTATATCTCAAACAAAGACGGGGGTAAAGGCTGTGTTCGAGATGTGATTGAGCAAGTATTAAAAGTACAAGGTAAGTGGGGAACGCTCACTAATGCCCGTAACGATAGCAAATGACATACAAACTATTCCTTGGCTCTGGTTCTCCCAGACGTGTTGCCCTCTTAAAGCAAATGGGCGTGGCCTTTGAGCAACGAGTTTTAGCCGTTGAGGAAATATATCCTCAAGAATTAAAAGGCGTTGAAATAACTGATTTTCTAGCCCGATTAAAAGGGAAGACCCACCAGCAACAGCTTCAGCAAAACGAGTTGGTGCTTACTGCAGATACCATTGTTTGGTTTGACGACACCGCACTGGGCAAACCCAAAGATGAAGCCCACGTTCTTGATATGCTATCAAAATTATCTGGCAAAACGCACGAAGTTATCACTTCTGTTTGCTTGAGTACTAACAAAACACAGACTTGCATTGAGGCAACAACAAAGGTAAGCATGGCCGTATTATCAAAAGCAGACATCACTCATTACGCCAAAACTCACAAACCCTTTGACAAGGCAGGAGGTTACGGCATACAAGATTGGATTGGCCTGATTGGCGTGTCCAAAATAGTGGGTTCCTACACCAATGTTGTGGGTTTGCCTACTGAAAAAACATATCAATTACTACTCCCCTATTTGTCATCAATCGCCTCATAGAAACCGCTCTATTTTCAATATTATTATATTTACTTTCAAATTTAAATAATCAATAATGACAGAGCCAAAAGCATACATCATTGAATTTCTATCCGATGAATGGATAAGAAATTCTTTGTGGACGTTGTTAATTATGGTTGCTTATCTATTTGTTGGCAAACGCATGTCGGCTAAGCATCAGCTGCGTATGGGAATACTGATAGCTGTACTTTTAATCAGCACCACCATCACGGGCCACACACGAAACATCATCAATGGGTACTGGAATATCAGCGATAACCTACCCTTGCATCTTTGCAGCGTTTCAAACCTCATCGCTTGTTTTATACTGTTCATTCCTAAAAATAACAGGCTTTTTGAGTTTTTGTATTACGCTGGTATTATTGGCGCATTTCAAGCCTTTTTCACACCACAAATAAATAATTTTGACGGTACTAATTACGAATATCTAGAGTATTATCTATCGCATGGGGGCATTATGCTATTGCCCATATTTATGTTCAAAAACTTGGGCTATGAGTTGACAAAATATTCTTGGCTCAAAGTTGTGCTTTACCTCAACATATTACTAGCGCTTGTAATGCCTTTGAATTTCATCATCGATTCCAACTATATGTATCTTGCATATGCGCCCGATGTTAGCAATCCACTAATCATAGGCGATTGGCCCTACTATATTTTGTTTTGGGAAATCATTCTTGTAATCCTCACCTATATACTTTACGTGATGAGCACAGGTAAACGTGTTTAAATAACATTTAGCTAACCTTATCCTTCTTATTTTAGCAGCATGAAACGCTGCACTGCACTTTACGCTGAATTTATTGGAACCTTTGCAATGGTCTTTTGCGGAACAGCTGCCATGGCTGTAAACGAAACCACAGGCGATGTTACTCATGAAGGGGTTGCCATAACTTGGGGGCTTATCGTAATGGTCATGATTTATGCTTTTGGTTCGCAGTCTGGCGCACATTTTAATCCTGCAGTAACCACGGCTTTTGCACTTGCCAAGCGCTTTCCCTGGAAAAAAGTACCTGCTTACGTAATTACCCAAACCGCAGCAGCCGTAGCAGCTAGTGTAGCGGTAAAAGCTATTATCCCAAAAAGCGTAATTATTGGGGCAACCATACCCAGCATACCACATGACAGTGCCTTTTGGCTTGAGTTTCTATTGTCCTTTTTTCTGATGATTGTCATCCTTCATATTAGCACGGGCAGCAAAGAAATAGGGCCTGTAGCAGGTTTGGCTGTTGGTAGTGTGATTTTACTCGAAGCCATGTTTGCCGGCCCTCTAACCAATGCCTCCATGAATCCTGCGCGTTCGTTTGGACCTGCACTTGTTGGGAATCATTGGGAACCCATGTGGCTATACCTCACTGCACCTTTTGCTGGCATGGCACTTGCCGTAGTGTTATTCAAGTATTTCGTATCTTTAGAGGATGCTGGATAATCCACCAATCCTTGTTTGTGTGCTTTGCGGACTGATATACATCATCACAGGACAGCTTGTATTGCGGTATCCACCAAAAAAAATCAATGACTTTTATGGCTATCGTACTGCGCGCTCAAAAAAAAGTCAAGCGCATTGGGATTTTGCACAAAAAGAATCATCAAAGTACATCATCCAATCAGGTTATTACTGCCTTTTAACATGTGTCCCATTTATCCTTTTTGAATCTGGAAAAGCAGGAATATGGATCGCCATTATTTTAACTACCCTCTACCCTTTTGTATCCATCTTTCAAACAGAAAAAGCCCTTAAGAAAAAGTATGGTTGATAATTTTTGTTTAATCTTTTTTAACTATCGTTAAACAAAATTGGTATATTTGCATCAAAACCTGCACCATGTACCAGTATATCTCCAAACAAGAACTGCCCATAACAATGGAAAAAGCTTGGGAATTTCTTTCAGATCCCAAGAACCTAAAACGCATTACGCCAGACTATATGGGCTTTGATATCCTCTCTGGTGCCGACCGAAATATGTTCCCTGGACAGATCATTCAGTATAGGTTAACGCCGATTTTAGGCATTCCCTTTCGCTGGGTTACTGAAATTACACATGTGCAAGAAGGTGCTTATTTTGTTGACGAACAGCGATTTGGACCATATACTTTTTGGCATCACAAACATTTTATACACAAAACAGCCAACGGGGTTATCATGGAAGATATTGTAGATTATAAGCTTCCATTAGGCCCTTTAGGCTGGTTTGCACATGCGCTTTTTGTACGTTTTAAAGTGAAACAAATATTTGACTACAGAGAAAAAGCATTAAACGAAATTTTTAAAAAAACATCATGAGTAAAACATATTTACTAATTGGCGGGAGTTACGGTATTGGAAGTGATATTATTGACCAACTTCCAGAAGGATCTGAAATAATCGTGGCTTCCAGAACCAGTGAAGGTTTGGCTGGCAAACAAGTGAAACACATCCCATTTAATGTGCTTGAAGACACGCTTCCCTTAGATCAATTGCCATCAAAAATCGATGGATTTGCTTATTGCCCAGGAAGTATAAACCTGCGACCCTTTAGAGGATTAAAAGCTGAAGCCTTTACAACTGATTTTGAGATCAATGTTATGGGCGCCGTGCGCTGTTTACAAAGCATTCAACCGCTATTGGCAGCCAGCGAACAAGCAAGTGTGGTATTGTTTAGTACCGTAGCCGTGCAAACAGGTATGCCCTTTCACGCTAGCGTAGCGGCATCAAAAGGAGCTTTAGAAGGGTTGGCGCGGTCTTTGGCAGCCGAATGGGCACCCAAAGTGCGTGTTAACGTAATTGCACCATCCATTACAGATACGCCGCTGGCAAACAGATTTTTAAACAATGATGCCAAAAAAGAAAAAGCTTCCCTCAGACACCCTTTAAAAAGAATTGGCACAACTGAGGACGTAGCACAATTGGCTACTTTCTTACTCACAGACAAAAGCAGTTGGATGACTGGACAAGTACTCGGTCTTGATGGCGGCATGTCTTCTTTAAACGTTAGTGGATGATATTATTTTGGTTTCGTCGCGATTTGCGCTTTCACGATAATGCGGGTTTTTATAACGCACTTATCGATGCAGACGAAGTGTTACCCGCATTTGTATTCGACGAATCCATTCTTGATAAACTACCAAAAGATGATGGGCGTGTTAGTTTTATCCATCAACACATTGCCAAAATGCAAGAAGAAAGCGAAGCACATGGCAGTAGCATGTGCGTAGCAAAAGGAAATCCACTTGAACTTATTCCGCAATGGAGTGAGGAGCACAACATAACAGCAGTCTACACCAACGAAGACTATGAGCCTTACGCCACAGCAAGAGACGTAAAAATAAAAGCATTACTTGCCGAAAAAGGGATTGGTTTTAAAACATTTAAGGATCAGGTAATTTTTGCGCCGGATGAAGTACTCAAAAAAGATGGAACACCCTATCGGGTTTATACGCCATTTTCAAGACTATGGTTGGCAAAAGAGGCAGAACAAGGTTTGCCAGAATATCCCACAACACCGCTTCTTAGCAAACTGCATAAAAAAACACTTCCAAGCATTCCTACAATCAAAGCTTTAGGCTTTGGAACACCCAGTCATCAAGCGCCAACACCCAACCACAACTTATCGTTAATGGATGCTTATGATGCGGTGCGCAATTTTCCTGCGATTGACGGTACCAGCCGCCTCGGAATTCACTTGCGATTTGGTACGGTATCCATCAGAGACATGGTGCGAAAAGCAAAAAAGAGCAGCAACCCTACTTTCTTAAAAGAATTGATTTGGCGTGAATTTTTTATGCAAATCCTTTGGCATTTTCCACACACAACAACTGCGAGTTTTAAACCACAATACGACCGTATTGAATGGCGAAATAACGAAGCAGACTTTTCAAAATGGTGCGAGGGCAACACGGGTTATCCGTTGGTGGATGCAGGCATGCGGGAACTCAATCAAACGGGCTTTATGCACAACCGAGTGCGTATGTTGGTGGGCAGTTTCTTATGCAAGCATTTACTCATTGATTGGCGTTGGGGCGAAGCCTATTTTGCGGAGAAACTACTAGACTACGAGCAATCAAGCAATGTGGGTAATTGGCAATGGGTCGCAGGTTGCGGTGTTGATGCAGCACCCTATTTCCGCGTATTTAACCCAACAGAACAAGTAAAAAAATTCGATAAAGAACACGCCTATATAAAAAAGTGGGTGCCAGAGTACCAATCCTTGGACTACCCTACCCCAATGGTTGATCATAAGATGGCGCGTCTTAGGTGCTTAGAAACATACAAGGCAGGGCTCGCGTCATGAGAGGGGTAAAAAAAGCGGATTTACCTCAAAAAATTTGTGTGTGTTGCAACAGGCCTTTTGCTTGGCGAAAGAAATGGAGCAAAGAATGGGAGAACGTTAAATATTGTAGTAAAAAATGCAAAAAGCAAAAACAACAGGACTAGTTTGGTTTCGAAACGACTTACGTGTTAGAGATCAGCACAGTTTATCGCAGACCATTGCGGCACACGATAGGGTTATTGCCGTATACCACTTGCCCGAACATTGGCTGCAACCAACCCAGTGGGGTTTTAAAAAAATGGAGCGTTTTCGCGCTGCATTCCTGCTGCAAACGCTAGCACAACTTCAAAAAGATTTGGCAAAGCTCAACATATCCCTTTGGGTAAAAGTTGGCCGTTGGGGCGCCTTGCTAAAAGAACTGCAAGAAACCTACAATGTCACAGCAATTTATGGTCAAAAAGAATGGACGCAAGAGGAGCTTGATGACAACGCACTAATTCCAACGGGAATAGAAAAACACTGGCATTACGATCAGTTTTTATTCCACCCAGACGACATTCCCATGCAAGTTGCCGATGTCCCGGAAGTATTTACGGTGTTTAGAAAAAAATGTGAAAAGCACGTAAGTGTGCGATTGGCATTGCCCGTTCCATCGCCCATGCCCAAAGAAAATCTATTGACGAGCGTGCCCAAATTACCAACGCTAAGCAGTTTAGGTTATGAAAAAGTAACTGAGGACAAGCGAACCGCCATTCCATTTGAAGGGGGCGAGCAAGCGGCTTGGGGACGACTAGAAAAATATTTTTGGAACACCAACCAATTATCTTATTACAAAAAAACCAGAAATGGATTGTTGGGCAAAAAGTACAGTTCAAAGTTTTCCATCTGGCTGGCATTTGGATCCATTTCTCCAGTTTCCATTTATCACGAAGTAAAGAAATATGAAAAAGAGGTTACCAAAAACGACTCTACCTATTGGTTGATTTTTGAGCTTATTTGGCGGGATTATTTCAAATACATTTCCAAGAAGCACGGCAATGCCATATTTAAACTTGGCGGCCTGTTGCAAAAGGACTACACCTGGAAAACAAATCAGAAATATGTGCAGCAGTGGATTGATGGTGCTACACCCGAACCCTTTGTAAATGCCAATATGCGAGAGCTGGCACTCACAGGCTTTATGAGCAATCGCGGGCGTCAAAATGTAGCGAGCTTCTTCGCTAAAGAATGGCACTTGGATTGGCGTATAGGCGCTGCATACTTCGAAGCCATGTTGATAGATTACGATATCCACAGCAATTATGGCAACTGGATGTACAACGCTGGTGTTGGCAATGACCCCAGAGACAGAAAATTTAACGTCGCTTGGCAAGCTGAGCGCTACGACCCCAACAATAAGTACCAAAAGACCTGGCTTCAAACAACCCTATTTTAATGGAAATTCGACTAATACTTGGCGACCAACTCAACGAAAAGCATCTCTGGTTTACAGAACTCAACGACGATGTTTGCTATGTGATGTTTGAAATGCGTCAAGAAACTGATTACGTCAAACACCATATCCAGAAAGTGGTGGCGTTCTTCGCAGCCATGCGAAGCTTTGCCAGACAACTTGAAGAAGATGGGCATCACGTGCTTTACTACACCATAGACGATCCAAACAACGCCCAAGACCTGCAAAAAAATATTGAAAAAGTCATTAACCTGTTTAGTGCGAAAAAATTTGCCTACCAACAGCCAGACGAATATCGCCTAGACGAGCAACTGGAAGTAATTGCCACCCAATTGGAAGTTCCGACAAAAACCTATGATACGGAACATTTTCTCACCACACGTGACGAATTAAAGACCTTTTACGAAGGAAAAAAGTCTTTGGTAATGGAGTTTTTCTACCGTTATATGCGCAAAAAACATCAATACCTTATGACCGACGGGCAACCGGAAGGAGGCAGTTGGAATTACGACAAATTTAACCGCAATACGTGGAAAGGCGGGACCATACCACCCCCCTACAAACCAGATGCAAGCTTGGCAAAAGAAATCTATCCACAGGTGAAAGCAGCTGGCATATCCACCATAGGCACATTTAACGAAGATGAGTTCCTCTTTGCTACCACAAGGGAAGCATCTCTTGCACAACTCGATTATTTCTGTGAGTACTTACTGCAAGACTTTGGCACCTATCAAGATGCCATGCATCAAGACGAGACCAATCTTTTTCATGCGCGTATCTCTTTTAGCCTAAACGTTAAACTGATAGACCCCGCAGAAGTTATCGAGCATGCCATTGCAGCATATCGAAAAAACAGCGATCGCATAAGCTTGTCGCAAATCGAGGGTTTTGTGCGTCAAATATTGGGCTGGCGCGAATATATCAGAGGCTTGTATTGGAAAGAAATGCCACAATACAAGAAGAAAAACGAACTAAACAACTTTGGTAAACTACCTGCCTTTTACTGGACTGGAAAAACCAAAATGAATTGCCTAAAAACCAGTATTGAAAACAGCTTGGAGCACGCATATGCCCACCATATTCAACGACTGATGATTACAGGAAATTTTGCGCTGCTGCTGCAAACAAACCCCGATGAAGTAGACGATTGGTACTTGGGTATTTATGCCGATGCAGTAGAATGGGTGCAGTTGCCCAATACTAGAGGTATGAGTCAGTATGCCGACGGTGGTATTCTAGCCACCAAACCTTATGTTTCATCTGGTTCTTATGTCAACAAAATGAGCAACTATTGCAAGGGCTGTAGTTATGACCAAAAACAACGCACAGGCGAAAATGCCTGTCCCTTTAACAGTTTGTACTGGAACTTTTTAGACGATAAAAGAGAAGAGTTGCGTGGAAACAACCGCATGGGCATGATGTATAACCTACTCGGCAAAATCAATCCAGAAGAATTGGCTCGCATCAAAGAAAGGGCTTATCAAATCATGGAAAATCCCGATGCATTCTAAAAAGGAAATTAACGTTTTTTGGTTCAAAAGAGACTTGCGACTTCTTGACAATGAAGGGCTGCAAGACGCCATAAACAGTGACTTACCACTCTTGTTGCTCTATGTAATGGAGCCAAGCCTCGAAGAAAACCCACACTACCACAAACGGCATCACAATTTTATTACCCAGTCATTGGTAGCGCTAAACGGAGCACTCAAACAATTTGACACCCAAGTGCATGTCTATAAGAATGAGGTGCTAGAAGTCTTGGGCAGCATTCAGGCCAGTATGAAGATAAACACCCTGTTCTCCATGCAAGAAACGGGCTTAAACGCAACCTATGACCGTGACAAAGCCGTAAAAAAATGGTGTGTGTCAAAACGCATTGTTTGGAAAGAACACGTCAATAATGGCGTAACAAGAGGAATAAAAAACCGCAACAGCTGGCGCAATACATGGACCAGCTATATGATGCAACCCATCAAACCATTTGAAGCGTCTGCGGCTAGCTTTACAACAGCTGACTGCATAGGACTCACAGAAGAAGTGCTTGAACCTAAAAAGCTAGAGGGCATACAAGCAGGCGGTACCAAAACAGGATTGGCCTATCTAGAAAGCTTTTTAAGCCAACGACACAAAAAATACCAGCAATCCATATCAAAACCAGAGGCTGCACGAACACATTGTGGGCGTGTATCGCCTTATATCGCCTGGGGTAATCTTTCGGTTCGTTATGTATGGCAGCGTGCCAAGCAAGCAAAAGCCCAAGGCGCTAGCGGATTTCAGCTAAATGCGTTTACATCTAGGTTGCGCTGGCAAGCACATTTTATTCAAAAATTTGAAATGGAAACCCGCATGGAATTCGAAAGTGTAAACACGGGTTTTCGTCAGCTTAAAAAAGAAGTAAATACAGACTATATCAACGCATGGAAGACAGGCAAAACGGGTTTTCCACTCGTTGATGCAAGTATGCGCTGTGTCGTTGAAACAGGCTATTTAAATTTCAGAATGCGAGCCATGGTCGTTTCATTTTTTACACACCATCTGTGGCAACCTTGGCAAATGGGCGCTGTATTTTTAGGCAAACAGTTTTTGGATTTTGAACCCGGTATTCACTATCCACAGTTTCAAATGCAAGCGGGTGAAACGGGAATCAACATGGTGCGCATCTACAACCCAACCAAAAATGCGCTTGAGCACGACCCAGAAGGAACTTTTATACGCAAGTGGGTGCCAGAGCTAGCAGAACTCCCCACCCCTTTTGTGTTAGAACCTTGGTCCATGACAGCACTTGAACAACAAGCCTACAGTTGTGTGTTGGGTAAAGATTACCCAAAGGCGATTGTAACCATTAAAGAAACATACAAACATGCCTCAACTGTTTTGTGGCACATGAAGCGCAATCCAACCGTGAGAAGAGAGCGTAAGCGTATATTGGCAATGCATACGCTGCCGGACAGAGAAAACATTATGGATAGATGAAAAAAGAACTTAGTTTAAGAGATATTGATCGGATTATCGAAATGGGTTGGGAAGACCGCACGCCTTTTGATGCCATTACCATGCAGTTTGGACTCAAGGAACAAGAGGTGATTACCATCATGCGAAACAACATGAAACCAAACAGTTTTAAACTCTGGCGCAAGCGCGTTCAAGGACGGAAAACAAAACACGTAAAAAAGCGCGATGAAGAAGTTGGGCGCTTTAAATGTAGCAGACAACGCGGCATTAGCAACAACAAGGTATCTAAACGTTAGCCAAAAGCACTAGGCTATGCGTTCAATTTTTGCGCCTATGGCACGCAGACGTGTATCAATGTCTTGATAGCCACGGTCAATTTGCTCAATATTAAAAATGGTACTGGTACCCTTGGCAGAAAGTGCTGCAATAAGAAGTGAAATACCGGCACGTATATCTGGAGAGGTCATGGTTGTAGCCTTTAGAGAAGACGTAAAGTCGTGTCCTATCACGTTTGCACGGTGCGGATCACATAAGATGATTTTTGCGCCCATATCAATAAGCTTATCCACAAAGAACAAACGACTCTCAAACATCTTTTGATGGATCAAGACACTTCCCCTTGCTTGCGTTGCAACAACCAATACAATACTCAAAAGGTCAGGAGTAAAACCAGGCCATGGTGCATCGGAAACGGTCATTACAGATCCGTCAATATAACTTTGAATTTCATAACCATTGGGATGCTCAGGAATAAACATATCATCACCCTTTCTTTCAATAGTAATTCCCAATCGGCGAAATACGTCTGGTATTTGACCCAGATAAGCCCATTGCACGCCTTTAATGGTAAGTGCACTTCTGGTAAGTGCTGCCAAACCAATCCAACTACCGATTTCAATCATATCGGGAAGCACACGGTGTGTAGTGCCGCCCAAGGATTTAACGCCTTCAATAATCAATAAATTAGAACCAATTCCTGAAATATTGGCACCCATACGCACAAGCATATTACAGAGCTGCTGCAAATAGGGTTCGCATGCGGCATTGTATATCGTGGTAGTTCCTTTTGCCAAGACTGCTGCCATGACAATATTGGCGGTTCCAGTAACAGAAGCTTCGTCAAGCAACATATATGTGCCTTTCAGTTCCTTAGCTTCAACCCCATAAAAATACTCCTCTTTGTTGTAGCGAAATGTAGCACCCAGACTGATAAAGCCTTGAAAGTGCGTGTCGAGTCGACGTCGGCCAATCTTATCGCCCCCGGGCTTGGGAATAAACCCTTTACCAAATCGTGCTAACAGAGGACCTACAATCATAATGGAGCCACGTAAACCACGACCAGCTATCTTAAAATCATCGGACTGAAGGTAATCTATATCAACATTATCGGCTTGAAAAGTATAACTATCGTCACTGTGTTTTTCCACCTTAACACCAAGCTTTTCAAGAATTTGAATCAGCTTGTTTACGTCAATAATATTGGGAATATTGTGAATTGTTACCGGCTCGGGCGTAAGCAATACGGCGCATAAAATTTGAAGTGCCTCATTCTTGGCTCCTTGAGGCTGTATGGAACCTGACAATGATACACCACCAGTAACTTTAAAAGCACCCATTTTATTTACGTCGCTGCTTTTGGTTTCGGTATTTTTGATTTTTGGTATTGGTTCTGGAACCCTTGGCAAAACGCTTGTTTGTCAAGCGAATTAGGTTTTCAGAAGCCGACAACACCTCATCGTCAGCATTGATAACAATTTTGCCGTCAGATAGTTCGGCCAAATGACCAAAAATAACTTTATCATCAACCGTGTCTTTATTCCAGTTGAGGAAACATTTTTTCATGTGATTGGCAATCACATAGACCAATGCTTGTTTTAAGTCTCCTTCTTCCCAATCAACGATTACGTCAATCATGCCCTTAATGTTGTTTCCGTAGAATCGGTATTTAGGGAACGATTGTGGGTAAGCCAAAGGAGTTGGAGGTGCTGCGAGCACTTCGGCATCGGGTTTTGGGAAAGGCGCATCAACGTCCAATTTGAAATCAGACATGATAAAAAGCTGATCCCAAAGTTTGTGCTGAAAGTCGGCTACGTCTCTTAAGTGTGGGTTTAGATTGCCCATAATGCCAATGATGGCTTGGGCCTGTTTGTTGCGTTCTTCTTTGTTTTCTTCAGCTAAAACTTGCTGAATCATTTTGTGAATGTGGCGGCCATATTCAGGAATGGCTAGCATTGAACGCTCTGTGTTGTATTGAAGATTGTCTATCAAAAGGGAGATTTATGAGGTAAAACTAATAAAAAATAAGTTAGAGTTGGATGATGTTTGGGATTTTCGATGCCTGTTTGTGTTTTTGAATGATAATATCTGGACTTCCAAACTTGCCTGCAATGGAAATACTGGTGTATTTCCCTTTGCTAGAAGCCCTAACATTGACTTCTACTTTATCGTTTTCAAACAAATCCAACAAAGTCGCTTTATCCGCATCCGAAGAAGGGATAATAAATTTAAAAACGTAAACACCAGGCCATGTATTGCTTTCTAATAATTGCTGATGGAATCGTTCGTAAAACGACGTGTCTTTGGGATTTTGTTGCATTATGCAAATATACAGTTTTAGATAAGGCAACAATTAACGACATTTGTGTATGCTTGAACACAAAAGAATCGTATTGACTGGAGGACCATCAAGTGGCAAGACAAGCCTATTGAATCACATACAACATCCAGACACACATTGTTTTGAAGAGGTATCTAGAGACGTCATAAGCGAAGCCCTAGCCAAGGGCGTCACACAACCATTCCTAGAGAATCCGCTGGGTTTTAGTGAAGCCCTTTTTGAACGCCGTTTGCATGACTATTTTGAGGATAAAAAAAACAACATGCATGTCTACGACAGGGGCATACACGACGTGGTAGCCTATCTAAACGCTATTGGAGATGAGGTTCCTTGCGGTATGCTGGATGATTGCAGTACCTCCTGCTATGATACCGTTTTTTTATTTCCGCCATGGGAAGCTATTTTTACGCAAGATGCCGAGCGCATGGAAGTATTTGAGGAGGCAATACATTTTCATAAAGCCCTTTTAGAAACCTATACCCATTTTGGTATGCAGTGTATAGAAGTACCTAAATCAAGTATCGAAGAACGACTTCGTTTTATAACGGATCACCTATGAAAAACGGCATATATGACGTACTAAAAAGCCATTGGAATGCCTCGGAATTTCGCCCGGGACAAAAAGAGGCCATATCCGCTGTCATAGACAATAAAGACTGCCTTGTTGTATTACCTACAGGAGGTGGAAAAAGTTTGTGCTACCAACTACCGCCCCTTACAAAGCCTGGCCTGTGTGTCGTCATAAGCCCATTGATAGCACTTATGAGCGATCAAGTGGAAAGCCTTAAAAAAAAGGGCGTTCGTGCCATGAATCTGTCGGGTCCCATGCGTGAAGACGACCTCGTTACTGCGTTGGATAATTGTAAATTTGGCGGCTTTAAATTCTTATATCTATCACCAGAGCGTGCACAACACCCCTTGGTTCAAGATCGCTTGTCTGAGATGCAAATATGCCTATTGGCCATTGACGAAGCTCATTGCATCTCTGAATGGGGACATGATTTCAGACCCGCTTACAGAGAAATCATAGGACTGAAAAACAAACTTTCAAACACACCAACAATTGCGCTAACCGCAACTGCTACCAAAAGGGTTAAAGAAGATATTTGCAAAACACTTGAACTAGCACAACCCATACAAATAACCAACTCATTTGACAGGCCAAATATTGAAATAAAGGTGCTAAAAACAACAAATAAGCTGGAAGCCATTTCAGAAGCCCTTGCGCCAAAAGGCACGCCTGCAATTGTATATGCGGGAACTAGAAAAAGCGTTGAGCTTTTGAGTACCCACCTAAACAATATGGGCCACCGAACAAACTTTTTACATGGGGGCGCACTGGCCAAAGAAAAACGCATAGCAGACTGGATGCAAGAAAAAACACCTGTTATGGTGGCCACTTCGGCATTCGGCATGGGGATTGACAAATCAAATGTACAACGGGTTGTACACGCTACGCTTCCATTCAGTATGGAGCAGTACTACCAAGAAATTGGGCGTTGTGGCAGAGACGGGAGTGCAGCAAAAGCCACTTTGCTTATTGAAGACCGCGATGATCAAAAACTGTGGAACAGCACGACCGCCAGTATTCCCAGTGTTGAGGCCATCAAGAAAACATATAAACACCTATGTCATTATTTTGACATCGCCTATGGCGAAAAACCAAATGATATTTTAGTATTTAATCACGCCCTTTTTTGTGAGCGCTATGAATTAAAGCACAGGACTACCTATCATGTACTCAAAGTATTGGAGCGTGGACAATTGCTCACACTAACCCAATACAACAGACCGAAAACCACCTTAAAACTACTGCGAAAGCACATAAAGCAAGAGCATGTATTTGTGGATTATTTGTTGCGAAACATAGGCGGCATTACAGACAGGTTTCAAGAAATCAATTTAGATAAAATAGCCCTCAAAAGCGGTGTGGGTTTAAGCAATGCTATTGAATGCATTAAACAATTAGAAAAACAAGGCGATGCCGAAGTGAAGCAACTCCATGCAGATAGTGGAATTACGTTTCATGTACCCCGAGAAGATAAAATAAGCTTGATGCCTGTGTTACATCAATTAAATACGCTTATGGAAGAAAAAAAGCGTTTGGCCGGTGCCATTTGGGCATACGCCACTGTCGACACTTGTTATCGGAAAAAATTGCTACACTACTTTGGTGAAACTTATAAAAAAAGCTGCGGCAGCTGCTCCAACTGCGTAGAAGAAAAAAGCCCGATAGCTAAAATAATCAACTACCTAAAAGAAACACTCTCGCGTGAAGATGCACTATCTTTGGAACAGTTAAGTCAAGATGCGCCATTTGACAGAACACAATTGGCAGTGGCCTTAGACGAAATGTGTGCAGAAGAGATGGTAATACAAAACACACCAAACCAATACAAGCTGATATGAGCAAATCCTTACGAGTAGTTTTTATGGGAACACCCGCTTTTGCGGTACCCGGGCTGCGTAGCATCGTGGAAAGTCAGCACGAGCTTGTTGGCGTTGTTACGACTCCTGACCGCCCTGCTGGACGTGGAAAAAAATTGCGCTTCTCAGCTGTAAAAGACGCTGCACTGGAATACAATATCCCACTATTTCAGCCTGAAAAACTATCGTCAGAAGATACGGTTACGCAACTCAAAGCACTAGAAGCAGACGTCTTTGTTGTTGTTGCCTTTAGAATGTTGCCCAAAGTAGTTTGGAAATTACCAGAACTTGGCACTTTTAACTTACACGCATCACTCCTACCCCAGTATCGAGGAGCTGCGCCCATTCACTGGTCTATAATTAACGGGGAGCAAGTGTCTGGACTTACCACCTTTTTAATTGATGATAAAATAGATACGGGTGCCATTTTACTTCAAAAAAAGCTAGACATATTAGCCGAAGACACCATGGGCACACTCAGCGAACGTATGCAAGCCCACTCAGGCGAATTGATTATTGCTACCCTTGACGGTTTAGCATCTGGGACATTAAAGCCCATGCCGCAACAAGAAGCAGCAGCCATCCATGCGGCGCCAAAACTAAGCCGGGAGAATACCCAAATTGACTGGAGTAAACCGGGTCAAACCATAGTGCATTTTATTCATGGCCTAAACCCGTTTCCAACGGCGTGGACGCTAATGGAGAACAATGAAGAAACCGTGCAGGTGAATATTCAAAATGCACACTTTATAGCGGGAACGCCCATTGAAACCCCTGGACATATTAAAGTTGAAGACAAACAGCTTTATGTAAGCGTTGCAGACGGCTATGTTTATATAGACAAACTGCAATTGCCAAACAAAAAAAGTATGGAAACGGCTGCACTCTTAAACGGGTTTCAGTTTCCAACATCAGCGCGTTTTATATGATGGTAGGAAAATTACTTATTGCGCATCCCTCCCTTCTAGGCGATCCGTCTTTTGGCAGAAGCGTGATTCTTATGGCGGAACACAATGATGAAAGCTCGTTGGGCTTTGTTGTAAACCAGCCTACTCATTATAGTTTGAATGAATTGATCCCTGAATTATCCATTGACTTGCCCATTTACCAAGGTGGACCTGTGGATACCGATCGGTTGTTTTACATACATACCATGAAAGATTTACCCAATGCGCAAACGATTGACGACAAACTCTTTTGGGGTGGCGACTTGGAGGTGCTTCAAGAAGCAATAATCGAGGAAAAAATAACTCCTGATCAGCTGCGGTTTTTTTTAGGCTATAGCGGTTGGGGTAAAGGCCAACTGCGACATGAATACAATGAAAAAAGCTGGCTACTGATTAAAAACAACTATAACATTTTTGAGAAGGAGCATCAACTATGGGGAAACATCATGCGAGATATGGGTGGTGAGTACGCCTTGTATGCTACTGCACCTAAGCACCCTGGTTTGAACTAACCCAATCAAAAAGTCCTTGTTGAAGTTTTATTGTGATTGATTTATCATAAGTAGTGCGGCGATAGCTTGTGACTGGTTGAATACCAACAATAGCATTGGTCATAAAGAGTTCTTGCACACGTTGCAAATCAAAAGGTGAAATGGGCTCCTCCACACAAGAAATAGCTAATTTTTTGGCAATCCGTATGATTTGCTTGCGCATAATGCCATCCAAACAACCAGAAGTAATGGGTGGCGTGCGTAGTTTTCCGTCTTCTACTATAAAAAGATTACCGTTGAGAAATTCAACAACTTCCTTTTCATCATTAACCAATATGCCGTTATCAAAACCTTGCTCTTGCATAAAAATACTGCCAATAACTTGCAGT